>Ga0210391_10000115_pt1 | contig 95322 bp, 95 predicted proteins | sample IncBWC12OmetaG_FD_160573 | JGI IMG/M metagenome (GOLD analysis project Ga0210391, IMG submission 160573) | Forest soil microbial communities from Barre Woods Harvard Forest LTER site, Petersham, Massachusetts, United States - Inc-BW-C-12-O ...
GCGCGCTGGCCGGCAAATTCGGGCAGCGAAAATAGGGTGCGATCGCCAAGAGCGCCCGCTCCAGCTGGTCATCCCCGGCGAAACCGGCTGTCTAAGACTGCCCCCTGCTAAGCTTCCGAAACTGCTGAGCGGCGCCACCGTATCTTGCATTTACCTTGCTGGCGGAATATACTCTATTTTCGCTCTGAAGCGGGTCGCACGGATGGGTGGGCGCAAGCCCACTTTTTTGTTGGGCCGGTTGGAGGGCAGTGGACACCGGCATTGCTTGGGGAGTCTCTGATTGGATTTGGAAAAAATTCGGGAAGCCGCCGAGCGGGTTGCGCGGTCGGAAGGGCTGGAAATCTTTGATGTCGAGTGGAAAGTAGGGAAGCAGCGCTTTCTCAGGGTGAGCATCGACCGTGTGCCGAAGTCGGGGGCTAGGATGACGGACGCGGCAGGGACGGTTTTGGCGGGCACGGAGGCGCGCGAGGGCGGGGAGTTGGGAGTGAGCCACGCGGATTGCCAGCGGGTGAGCCAGCAGTTGAGCGTGATTTTGGATGTGGAGGAGCTGATTCCGGGGCCGGGCTACATCCTCGAGGTGAGTTCGCCGGGCATGGACCGGCCTTTGCGAAAGCCGGCGGAGTACGAGAGGTTTCGCGGACGGATGGCGAAGATCTCGACCGCCGAGCCTGTCGAGGACGAGAAATACTTTGAGGGGCGGTTGGCGGGATTTGTGGATGGGAAGGTGCGGCTGGAGTTGAAGGGGAAGGTGGCGCGGACGGTGGAGTTGCCTCTGGAGAAGATACGGAAGGCGAATTTGATGGTCGAGTTCTGAAAGGCAGCGAGTAGTGAGTGGAAAAGAGGGAATGAAAAGATAAGGCAGGGGCGGTGAGAAGGAAAGCGGGAAGAGTTCAAGAGAGAAAGAGATTTAAGAGCGAGAGAGACTTCAGGAACAGGAATTAGGAACGGGAAGCGAACTTTACATGGCGAACCTGCTCTATCAGCAAATTGAGATGTTGAGCCGCGAGAAGCACATCGAGACGACGATTGTGGTGTCGGCGATTGAAGACGCGATGGTAGTGGCGGCGCGGAAGCATTACAAGACGGAAGAGGACCTGCGCGCGAAGTTCAATCCGGAGACGGGACAGGTGGACGTCTATTCGGTGCATACGGTCGTCGAAGAAGTGGCCGACCCGAAGAAAGAGATCAGCCTGGCGGAAGCGAAGAAGAAGAATCCGTCGGCGGAGATCGGGACCGAAATTATTGCGACGAAGTCCACAGACGCGTTTGGGCGCATTACGGCGCAGACGTTCAAGCAGGTGATTCTGCAGAAGGTGCGCGAGGCCGAGCGCGACACGATTTACAACGAGTACCACACGCGCGTGGGCGAACTGGTGACCGTGATTGTGAAGCGCGCGGAAGGGCCGGACCTGATCGTGGACATGGGGCGGACAGAAGCGCGACTGCCAAAGCGCGAGCAGTCGAAGCTGGAGACCTACAACATCGGAGAGCGTTTGCGCGTGGTGATCAAGATGGTGGATCGTGCGGCGAAGGGGCCGCAGGTGATTGTTTCGCGCGCGGATGCGAGTTTGGTGCAGCGGCTGTTTGAGATGGAAGTGCCAGAAATCTACGACGGGACGGTGCAGATCCGTCATGCGGCGCGCGAGGCGGGAGAGCGGACGAAGGTGGCGGTAGCGAGCCGGGATAAGGATGTCGATCCGGTGGGCGCTTGCGTGGGCATGAAGGGGATGCGCGTGCAGTCGATCATTCGGGAACTGCGCGGCGAGAAGATTGACATTATTCCTTACAGCGAGGAGACCGTGGCGTTTGCGCAGAAGGCGCTGAGCCCGGCGAAGGTAACGCGCGTACAAATCACGGATCCTGAAAACAAGAAGCTCGAAGTGATTGTCGAGGACTCGCAGCTTTCGCTGGCGATTGGGAAAAAAGGGCAGAATGTCCGGCTGGCGAGCAAGTTGATTGGCTGGGATATCGATATCAAGAGCGAAGAGGAGAAGCGCCAGGAAATTGAAGAGCAGATGACGGCTCTGACGGCGCCAACGACGCCGTTGACGGCGCTGGCGGGTGTTGGCGCGAAGACAATTGAAAAGATTGAGGCGGCGGGGATTACCAACGTCGAGAAACTTGCCGGGATGACGCCGGAGCAGTTGATGGAGATTCCCGGAATCGGCGAGAAGATGGTGGACAAGATTTATCAGGCCGTGAACCGGTTCTATGAAGGCGGAGCGGAAGGTGCGGCGGCCGCGCCGGCTGGCGAAGCGACGGAAGAAACGGCGGTGGAAGGCGAAGCGCCGGCTACAGAAGGTGAAGTGATTGACGGGAATGCGGAAGCAGGTGCGGAAGCCGTAGAGGGCGCTCAAGCGACGGAGGAAGGTTCTGAGAGCGTTGCGACGGACGGTGAGGCGCGGCAAACATCAGAAACGGAACCGCCGGCGGATCACGCCGAAGAAGCGCCTAAAGCAAAAGCAGAAGAAGAGCCAAAGCCTTAAGCAGCGAGTGGCCTTGATGCACTGGAGGCCGGCTGATTTTTGACCGTGGAACGGTCTATAGGACGCATGAGCGAAGCAAACCAAGTCCGAATCAACGAACTGGCCCGCGAACTCGAGGTCAAGGCAAAGGCGATTATTGACCTTTTGCCTGGGTATGGCGTCGCGGAGAAGAAGACGCACTCGAGCTCGATCCCTGAGGACGTCGCGGAAAAGGTTCGCAAGAATATTTTGGGTCAGGCTGAGGCCGAAGCGGCGGCAGAAGCTGCTCTGAAGGCGGAAGCTTCGGCGAAGGAGGCGGCTGCCAAAGCCGCAAGGATGCGCCCGGCAGCTCCTCTAGCGCCGGTTGCCGCGGCGCCAACGCCCAGCGCAGCCGTAAGACCTCCGGGGCCAACCGTTGCGCCACCCGCGGTGCCTGTTGCGCCTCCGGTCGTGCCAGCTGCGAGACCTGCCGCTCCGGCGGCTCCAGCTGCGGTCGCACCGGTATCGACTGCGCCGGTTGCAGCGCCAGTGGCTCCCAAGGCGCCGGTTACACCGGCTCCTGCTGGGGCATCCGCTGCCGTGCCACCGGCTCTAAAGCCTGTTTCGCCCGCTGCGCCGGCACCAAAAGCTCCCGCGCCAGCCATTCCGATTCGGCAGCCCTCACCGACGCCGGCAGGGCGTCCGGCGGCTGGGCCCGTTGCAACGCGGCCCGCGGCTCCATCCGGTGGTACGCAAACTTCTACGGTGCGCCCGGCGGCTGCGGCCCCTGGCGCTCCTGGAGCACGGCCCGCGGCGTCTGCCCGGCCATTGCCAACGGGCAATCGTGGACCAGTTCCTGGAACGACACCCGGCAGCGGGCAACGCTCCGGCGGCGGTCCGCGTCCAGGCCAGCCCATGCGCCCGATGCAGCAGGGCGGACAGGGAAGACAATACACACCGCGTCCCGGCGGCCCGGGCGGGACGGGCAGTTCACCAGCGAATCGGCCTTTTGAGCAGCGTCGCGGAGCGACGCCTATGGGCACGCGTCCCGGACCACGGATGCCGGGTCGTCCCGGCATGCTGCCGGCGCTTCCGCCGGACAAAGTGCCGCCGAAGGCGGAGCCTGGCAAACCGCTCTATACGCGTAAACCGGCGCAGAGACAGCGGCCGGTCATGGACAAGCGGGAACAGGAGGGTGAGCGCAAGCTGCACCCCACGCGCCAGCGTCCAGGGGCTGGCGACCGCCGTTCCGCGGCAGCCGTCATTGCGCCGCCCGAGCCGAGGCCGCCGCGCGACGTCACGATTACAGAAGGCATCACGATCCGGGAACTGGCAGAAAAGCTGGATGTGCGCGCGAAGGATCTATTGAAAACGCTCCTCGATCGCGGAGTTTTCGCCAGCATCAACCAGGCGCTGGATGTGCCGACGGCCACCACGCTTGCAGAAGCCTTCAGCGGAGTCGTCAGCGTCGTCTCGCTCGAAGAGGAGATGGTGCTGGAGGTTGCAAAGGAAGAGACCAAGGAAAGCCTGAAGCCGCGGCCACCGGTCGTCACCGTCATGGGGCACGTGGACCATGGCAAGACCAGCTTGCTCGATGCGATTCGCGAAGCGGACGTCGCGGGCGGCGAAGCCGGCGGAATCACGCAGCATATCGGCGCGTACAAAGTGATGGTAAACGAGCGCAGCGTCGTGTTCGTGGACACGCCGGGTCACGAAGCGTTCACGCGCATGCGCTCGCGCGGCGCGAAGGTTACAGACATAGTCGTACTCGTAGTGGCAGCCGATGACGGCGTGATGCCGCAGACAAAAGAAGCGATTGATCACGCGAAGGCCGCGAAGGTCCCCATCATCGTGGCCATCAACAAGATCGACAAGCCGGAAGCGCAAGTGGAGCGCGTGAAGCGCCAGCTGTCGGATGTAAACCTGGTTCCCTCGGAATGGGGCGGAGATACCGAATTTGTGGAAGTTTCCGCGAAACAGAAAAAGGGCATCGACAAACTGCTGGAAACCATTTTGCTGGTAGCCGATTTGCGCGAGTTGCGGGCCAACCCGGACGCGCCCGCAAGCGGGACCGTGCTCGAGTCTCGTGTGGACAAGGGACGCGGGCCCGTAGCGACGGTGCTCGTGCAAAACGGAACGCTCAACTCCGGCGACTTCTTCATCTGCGGATCGGTGTTCGGCAAAGTGCGCGCCATGTTTGACGATCGCGGGCGAGCGATCAAGGACGCGCCTCCATCGACCCCCGTGGAAGTGCTGGGTTTGCAGGGCGTGCCCGATGCCGGCGACCATTTCCAGGTGACCGAAGAAGCCAAGGCCCGCCATATCGTGGAATACAGGCAGGGCAAGCAGCGTGACGCGCAAATGGCGCGCTCGAGCGGGGCACGCATCACGCTCGACCAGTTGCACGAGCAGCTGAAGGCCGGCGATGTGAAGGAACTCGGCATTGTGATCAAGGCGGACGTGCAGGGATCCGTGGAAGTGCTGAGCGAGATGTTGCCGAAGCTTTCGACCGATCAGGTGAAGCTGAAGATCATCGGCTCAGGTGTCGGCGCGGTGACGGAGAACGACGTTCTGCTGGCTTCCGCTTCGGGAGCGATCGTCATCGCATTCGGGATCCGGCCGGACCGGAAGGCCATGGAGTTGGCGCAACAGGAGCATGTGGACATTCGCTCACACACGATCATTTACGAAGTCTCCGACGAAATTAAGAAGGCCATGGAAGGCCTGCTCGAGCCCGTGATTCAGGAAACGCATTTGGGACGCGCGGAAGTGCGGAACACCTTCCGCGTCAAGGGCTCCGGCACGGTTGCGGGATGTTACGTCGTGGAAGGCGTGCTCAAGCGCGACGCGCAGATTCGCGTGGTGCGCGACGGCGCGGTCGTCTATACGTCGAAGCTCAGCTCGCTGAAGCGTTTCAAGGACGATGCGAGCGAAGTCCGTACGGGATTTGAATGCGGCGCGGGCATTGCAAATTTCAACGACGTGAAGGTCGGCGACATTTTGGAGTGCTTCAGCGTTACAAAGCTGAGCGCCGCGGAAGCGGCGGGCCAGACCGTCGGGGCCGCCGGCCGCAAGTAAAAGATAGTCCCCGGAGCGCTCATGCCGGTCGGCCTGCTTACCCTTGAGCTGCACATCCCAGACGCGCAATCGTTGAAGGACAAGCGGCAGGTTCTGCGCAGCTTGAAGGATAAGTTGCGAAGGCAGTTCAATGTCGCGGTGGCGGAGCTGGACCATCACGACACCTGGCAGCGATCGGTGGTCGGCGTCGTAACGCTTGCGAATGAAGAGAAGTACGTCAACGAAGTGCTGCAAAAAGTCCTGGATGAGGCGGATCGCATTCTGGGCTCGTTTCTGATCAACCAGGCGATCGAAATTATTTAGGCAGCGCGCGGGAACGTAAATGAGTCCAGCCAATCACCGTCATGAACGCGTGGGCGAAGAGATCGCTCACGAAATAAACGCCATGCTCGCGGGTGAGCTGAAGGATCCGCGGCTCGAAGGCATGGTAGTGGTCAGCGAAGTGCGCGTGCAGCCGGACATGAAGCACGCACGCGTGTTCATCAACATGCAAGGGTCCGCCAAAGAGCAGAGCGATGCGATCAAGGCGCTGGAACATGCTTCGGGATTTATCCGGCGCGAACTCATCGAGCGGCTGCAACTCCGGCGGCTGCCGGAGCTCCATTTTGCGCTGGATCACTCGCAGGAATATACCGAGCGCATCGATCAGCTTTTGAAAGAAATGAAGAAGGATAAGCCGGCCGCGTCTTAGCAGGCGCTACGTCTTCCAGTGAAGACTTCTCGCTGACTACTCATCGCATGCCACGCCAGCCTCAGCCCGCGCCGTTTGACGGCGCGCTCGTGATCGATAAGCCTCGGGGAAAGACTTCCCACGATGTCGTCGATGCGGTGCGTCATCTCGCCGGCTTCCGGCAGATTGGGCACCTTGGGACGCTTGATCCGCTGGCGACGGGCGTGCTGGTGCTGCTGCTCGGCCGAGCCACGAGACTCGTCCAGTTTTATAATGGGCGCAGAAAGCGTTACTCCGCGGGATTTCGGTTTGGCTTTGCGACAGATACCTACGACTCGGACGGCGAAGCACAAGGGCCGGACCATCCGCCGATGCTGAAGGCCGCCGTTCTCGAAGAGCTGGCAGCCGGGAGCGTGGGGCGTTTCGAACAGATGCCGCCCGCCTTTTCTGCCAAAAAGGTGAAGGGCCGCCCCGCTTACGAGCTGGCGCGCAAGAAACAGCCCGTGGAACTGAAAGCAGTGGAAGTCGAACTGTTCGAATACAAGTTAACGGGGATCGAAGGCAACGTGGCGCGCTTTGTGATCGAGTGCTCTTCGGGCACCTACATCCGCTCGCTCGCGCACGACATGGGGCAGAAACTCGGCTGCGGGGCGCATCTATCTGAAATTACGCGGACAGCGGTCGGCGAATTTTCCATCGAGCAGGCCATCAAATTGGAAGAGCTGGCAGAAACATCACGAGCCGGAAAATTTGCAGATTGCCTGATCAAATTGGAAAACCTGCTTCCAAATTTTCCGCGGGTGAATGTACTGCCGGTCATCGAGAAACGTGTGCGCCACGGAACGAAATTCAACGTGCAAGTCTCGCAAATTCAGCCTGGCCGGTTCGAGCTGCCTCCCGGCGCGACGCTGGAGCTCGATGGAGGCGAAATAAAACCGCCCCGTCTGCGCGTCTTCAGCCAGCAGGACAAACTTGTCGCCATCGCGGAAGCGCTCGTGCCACGCACCTATCAGCCCATCGTCGTTTTCGAACCGTTGCCATAAATGGGGCGCGCGCGTCTGCCCTTTCGATCAAGGTTGCCGCGGCGCCGCGCGCGCCGCGGCGCCCGCGCCGGGGTCGTGGCCGACATAAATGGAGCGGGACACGCGGTCGCGAAGCCGCAGTTTATGCGGAGTGATCAGAATCAGCAGCTCGGTGTCCTGTGCGGTCGTGTTTCTCTGCCCGAAGAGATACCCGGCTCCCCCGGGAAGATTCGCGAAGCCAGGGAGGCCGGTAATCGTGCGGGTTTCTTCGTTATCGAGCAGTCCGCTGATGACCGTAGGCATTTCTTCCTTGATGCGCACGGTCTGGGAGAGCGTGCGGTTGGTAATGATCGGGATCCCGTTGATGCTCGAGCCGGCGAGCGCGCGAATCTCGAACTCGAGCTGCAGCGTCACTTCGTCATTGGGATGCAGCGAGGGGGTGGCCTTGATTTTCACGCCGAGATCTTCATATTCCGCACCCGGGTAGGGCTGCTGCGCCTCGGCGCCGGATACGTTGGAAAACAAGCTCGCTGGGCTCAGGAGAATGGTGACCTGGCCTGCGGTGCCCGACGGATCGTTCGTAATCGCCACATCCGGCAGGGAAGCGCCGCTGAGGCTGGCCGCTAGGATGGCCGTGGGATTCGTGCCGACCGGAAGCTCGAAAGCCGTCGCGAACAAGCCCTGGCCAAGGCCGAGGTAGACCGACACGCTGTCCGTTTGCGGGTCGGTCACGGCAATATCTGGAAGTCCGTCCCCATTGAAATCGGCGATGGCCACGGCTGTCGGCGCCTGTCCCGTGGCGAGCGGCGAGTTTGCCGCCGCTGTGAACGTGCCATCGCCGTTGCCTAGCTCGACGCTGATGGTGTTGTCTGTCTGATTCACGACCACGAGGTCCGGGTGGGCATCGCCATTCAGATCGGCCGAAGCGACGGCGACCGGAGCTTTACCCACCGCGAATGGAGAACCACTCGCGAGAGAAAACGTCGCGTTCCCATTGCCGAGGAGAACCGTGACATTGTTCGTCGTTTGATTCACGAGCGCCAAATCCAGATTCCCGTCCGAATTAAAGTCAGCCGAAGTCAGGGCAATGGGGCCCGTAGCCGTGGTCGGCAGGGGAAAGGGCGAACCCGTTGCCTGTTTGAAGGTGCCATCGCCGTTGCCGAGAAAGAGAGAAAAAGTGTTGTCCAGGAAATTCGTAACCGCAAAATCCTGATTGCCGTCGTTGTTGAAATCGCCCAGGACAATGGAACTGGGTTCCTGGCCAACGGTGATGGGGGAACCCGTGGCCTCCTTGAAGGTATCGTCGCCGTTGCTGAGCAGGACTTGCACGGTGTTCCCGACTGGATCGGTGACCACCAGATCATGAAAACCGCTGGTCGTCAGCGCTGCGGAAGCAATGGAGGGAGCGATCGAGGGCGCGACCGTCCTTGCGGCGCCCAGCGAGATGGGCGAACCTGCCTGGAGAAAAGTTCCCGAGCCTTGATTCTGGAGAATGGTGAGTGTGTTATCGAGCTCGTTAACGACGGCGAGGTCCTGCAGGCCTACGTTTCGGAAGTCGGCGGAAGTCAGTGCTACGGGCCCGATACCGACGTTATAAGAAGCGCTGGGCAAAAGGCTGCCGGTAACGCTGCCGACCGAGGTGGCGGCCGTCGAGGCGCCGAGGCTTCCAGAGAGCAGGGAAAGGGTGACCGGATAGCGGTCACCGACAAAGAAAGAAGCCGGTTTGCCGTCTTGCGCGCGCAAAAGGACCTGGGTCCCGCTGTGTACGAGCGATAGGGCGTCAGAAAACTGCGCCGCAACCGCCGGCGTCGTCAGGAGAAAGGTGGTCTTGCCGCCTCCCACCAGCACGAGCGGAGGGATCAGGGAGCTGAGGGAACTTCCAGCGGCAGAGGAGGTTCCACCGTTTCCGAAAATGCTCGCCAGGAGCGTGATCAGCGTGCTGACGTCCTGGGCTGCCCTCAATTGGGAAATCAGGCCGGGAGTGAGAGAGATCAACTCCACGTTGGAAGGCGGGAGCAGGCCGAGATCGCGCGCCTTGTTGCGATCGACCTCGAGAATCTCTATTTCGAGCAGCACTTCGCCGCGTGTTTTTTCGGCCTGACGAATGAGCGCTTGAGCCAGCGCAAGCCTTTCCGGAGTGTCGCGCATGGTGATGGTGTGGCTCTGGGCATCGAGCTCGACGCGCGTCGACCCCGTCATTTCTTTCAGAACGCGCCCCAATTCGGTCATCTCTTCGGTCGCGACGGCGGCGGGCAAGAGGAACGATTGTTTGGCTTCCGCGGCATATTGGCGGCGCTTTTCCTGCGTGTCCTGAGCCACAAACAAGAGAGTGGATGTTAAGGGGCGGGAGAAGGTGCCGGTCTCGACGCTGAGAATCTTTAGCGCGGTGCTGAAATCGACGTCCTCCAAGCGCAGATGGACGGGTTTCGGGGACAGATCCGGATCGAAGGTAACCTTTATGCCGAAGATTTGCCCCAATTGTTCATAGACTGCCTTGGAGTCGCCGCGCAGGTTGATGTCCTGTTTGCTACCCCGGGGCTTCAGTTCCGGTATGCCGTCAATTTTCTGATCAGGCCCGATGAGCGGCTCGTCTTTCATCGCCTTCATCTGGATCATGCGCTCGGCGACGATGGTGTTGCCCGGATCAATGAGCAGGGCCTTGGCAAGCTCTTCGGTGGCCACATCGGCGTGCCCGGCCAGGGCATCGCGCTCAGCGGCTTCGACGTGTTCGCGAACGAGCTTCGAGCGCATGGATGCGATGCGTTCGATAAGGGCGGTGTCCTGCGGCGCGTAACGCACGGCCTGTTCGAAGTAGTTGAGCGCTTCATCCAGATGGCCATCGGCAAGCGCTTTCTCGCCCAGCTCGGAGATTTTTTTGGCGTATTTCGGATTGGGATGCGGGGAGAGTTCGAATTTGTCTTCCTGGGGAACCGTCGGTGGGGGAGAAGACGGAGTTTGCCGAGGAGAGGCAGTCTGTGCGGGAGACGGCGCGCCGCATAGCAGAAAGGCCAGCAGGATCGAGAGGGCTTGGCGGCTGTAGGCGGCGATCATCATTGAAATGAGCAGGCCATGTAGTTTACCGTAGGTTGCAGCGGGAATGTCGGACCAGACTGGTCCGGTTGACGTAAATTCATACAAAGCGTAGACTTAAAGCGTAGTTGCAAATGAATAACAACTGGAGATGGCTTGCTTCCAGCTTTTCTCATTGCTTTGCGTGAAGGCGTCGAGGCCTCCCTGGTCGTCGGTATCATCCTGGTCTATCTCTCGCGTACAGGCCGCTCGCAACTGGCGCGTTTTGTTTGGTATGGCGTAGCCGCTGCGGCCGCGCTGAGCCTGGCCGTGGCGATTGCCCTGGAGCGCTGGCGGATCAGCGAAGACGGCTTCGAGGGAGTGATGTACCTCGTCGCGGCAGCGTTCGTAGTTACGATGATCTTATGGATGAACCGCGTTGCGCGCCACCTGAAAAAAGAAATCGAGCAGAAGATAGAGAGTTACGTAGGGCGGGCGGGGGCGGGCTGGGGGATTTTCTTTTTTGTGTTTCTGATGGTTTTGCGCGAAGGGGCGGAGCTCGCGATCATTTTGCGGGCGGTGGAGCTGTCGAGCGAGGGGCTCGAGACCTGGATTGGGACGGCTTCGGGAATTGGGGCGGCGGTGGCTGTGGGAGTGTTCTTTTTCAAGGGTACGTTGCGTGTGCCGCTGCAGCGGTTTTTTGCTGTTACGAGCGCCATCTTGATATTGGTGGGGTTTCAGCTTGCATTGACCGGGTTGCATGAGTTGAGCGAGGCGCAGTGGATACCCTCGAGCAAGGCCGAAATGGCCATCATCGGGCCGGTCGTTCGGAACGAGCTGTTTTTCTTCGTGCTGATTTTTGGCGCTGCGGCGCTGCTGGTTTTGCGCGAATGGCAGTCGGCGTCCCATGCCAAGGCCGCGCAGGTAAGTGCCGGTGAAGCGGAGAAACGGCTGCTTGAAGCGCAGAACCGTCGGCAGCGGCGCTGGATGATCGCGGCGGCTACGGGATGCCTTTCCGTGATTCTGCTGCTGACCGGAGACTTCGTTTATACGAACGCGAATGCTGCTCCGCCTTCGGCTCGGCCGGTTGACCCGGTCGGGAAGGAAGTGCGCATTCCTGTGAGCGAAGTGCAGGACGGCAAGATGCATTTGTTTACCATCGGCGTCGGCGGGCAGTCGCTGCGATTCATGATCATTAGGAAGCCAAACGGCTACGGCGCTGCGCTGGATGCTTGCCGCATCTGCGGCGCCGAGGGTTACCGGCAGGATGGGCAGAACGTGGTCTGCAGGCACTGCGGCTCGGCGATTTATGTGCCGACGGTTGGCGAGGCGGGCGGCTGCAATCCGATTGGCGTGCCGTCGCGCGTAGACGGCGCAGATCTTGTCCTGGACGTTTCTTCGCTCGTCGAGGCGACGAAGTTGATTCCGCAGTAGGGCGGGATGATTTGTACTCCCACCTGTGCGGCTTTGTAAATTATGTTTCTACGCCTGGTAGCCGATTCGTTTACGCGCCGCCCGCGCCGCAAGGTGCTGACGGCTGCGGCCCTGTCGCTGGGCATGGCCGTGGTGACGGCGGCGCTGAGCGTTTCGCTCGACGTGGGCGACCGCCTGGCGAGCGAATTCCGCAGCCTCGGTGCGAACCTGGTGGTTACGCCCGAGGCAGACTCGTTGCCGCTGGAGATTGGTGGCGTGGACTACCGCCCCGGGAATGCGGGCGCGTATCTTCCCGAAGCAGACCTGCCGAAGATCAAAACCGTATTCTGGCACAACAACATCATCGCGTTTGCTCCCGTTCTGGAAGTTTCGGCGGCGCTTCCGAGGGTGACCTACGGGGATGGCCAGCGTTCGGACCCCGAGCTGCAGATTCCGCTGATTGGCACGTGGGCCGCGAATCGCGTTCCATTGCCGGACGGAGGCGTTTTCGTTACCGGGATTGCAAAAACCAACCCATGGTTTCATGTTGCAGGGAAATGGTTCTCAGACGAAGGCCACCTCGCACGCGTCGCAATGCCGCCGATGGGGCACTCCTACCTGCCTGCCCCTCCGGAGTGTGTTGTCGGAGAAAAACTAGCGGCGCGCCGGAATATAAAAGCCGGTGACCAGGTGGTTGTCGGCGTAACGACGGCCGGAAGTTCTCAGAATATGCAGCAGTGTGACGTCACAGGAATTTTGTCCTCGGGCGGCCCGGAAGATGACGCCCTGCTCATGCCGCTCGCGAGCGTCCAAGAACTTGCGGACAGACCGGATCAGTACCGCAAGCTGTATGTGAGCGCTTTGACGAAGCCGGAAGATGAATTTGCGCGGCGCGACCCCAGAACAATGAAGCCGGATGAATTTGAGCGATGGTCGTGCAGCCCGTATGTTTCCTCGATTGCGTACTCGATCGGCCAGGTGCTGCCGGGGACGGATGTGCGCGTGATTCGGCGAGTCGCCGAGGGCGAGGGCACGGTTCTCAGACGCGTCCGCGCGTTGCTTTGGATGGTGACGCTTCTGGCGCTCCTGGCTGCCGCGCTCGCCGTAGGAGCTTCTTCGGCGGCCTCGGTGATGGAACGCCGCACCGAAATTGGTTTGATGAAAGCTTTGGGAGCAGGTTCGGGCACGGTGGGATTCCTTCTGGCGGCGGAGCAACTACTGCTCGCCTTTGTCGGCGGCGGCATCGGCTACTCGCTCGGAACCATTCTTGGGCGCCTCGTTGGCCAAAAGATCTTCGGCGTTGCTCCCGCGCCGTCGCTATTGGTGCTAGTTGCCGTTCTAGCGCTCGCCGCTGGAGTCACACTTCTCGGCAGCGCTATTCCGCTGCGCCGCGCTTCGCGTTACGAGCCGGCTCCGATTCTGCGAGGCGAATGATGAGCGCGCCTGGCACCGGCAATCGAGCCATGTTCTGGCGCATCGTTCGCCGTCTGCTCGGAGCCAATCGCGGCCGCCTGTTCGTCATTCTTCTCGCTCTCGGCGCCGGCGCCGCCGTCACCGCCGCGCTCCTTAATCTCCAAGTGGATGCCAAGCGCCGCATCACCACCGAATTTCGCGCTTTCGGCCCGAATGTGCTTATAACCCCTTTCGACCGAACGCAAGGATCTGCTCGTGAGAGCACGCTGCCAACGGCTCTGGCGGACCGCATTCCCCCTGAGTCCGAAGGCGGCCACGTCGTTATCAGCCCATCCCTTTATTTCATTGGTGCCGTCTATTTCTCGAGAGCTCGCTCGGTGTCTCATGTTCCGGCGGTAATCGTCGGTACCGACCTTTCGCAAGTGCGGCAATTCGGCGCGGGTTGGCAATGGAAAAAAACGCTGCAGCTGGAGGGTTCCGGGCATCCGTGCCTGTTAGGCACAAAGCTGTACGGAGAAGCGTCGTCTGGAAAGTGGGACCACGTCGTTCCGGGTCGAAGTCCCAAGTCTCCGTACACTCCCGGCGTCATGACGGGATTCGATGCCATCCCGTGTACGGAAATAACTGAGTTCTCGAGCGGGGGGCCGGAGGACAGCCAGATTTTTTTGCCTCTCCACGATGCTCAGTCGCTCTCGCTGATGGGCGGCAGGATCAGCATAGTGCAGCTGAATGTGCCGGGCACACCGAAACAAGTGGATGCATACATCGCGGCGTTACAACAGCAATTGCAGGGCGCTGAAGTTCGTCCCATCCGGCAATTCACAGAGGGCGAAGCGAAGATTTACGACCGCATCAGTGGATTGCTGACGGCCACAGTCGTCATAGTGCTGCTGCTGACTGGCCTCTGCGTCATGGCGGCGATGACCAACGTGGCGATGGAGCGCAGGAACGACGTCGGATTGATGAAAGCGATTGGGGGAGCGACGCGGCGGGTGTTGCGGCTTTTTATGATGGAGGCGGCGCTGCTTGGTCTTGCGGGCGGCGTGATTGGCGGGGCGGCCGGGATTTTTCTTTCCGTGTGGCTGGGCAAGCAGGTGTTTGGCGTAGCGGCAGAGCCGCGGTTGATTGTGTATCCTGTATCTGTGGCACTCACCACCATTGTCGCGATTCTAAGCGCGTATCCGCTCCGGCGCCTCGCGAGCGTTCGCCCCGCTTCGGTTTTTCGAGGTGAAGCATGAGCGCTCCGGTCCAGGTCCTGCCGGAACAAAAGACGGCCGCGCCGCAAGTTGCCATCGAGAGCCTCGTCAAGAAATACGGCGCACTGCGCGCTCTCGATGATCTCAGTTTCAGCGTCGCCGCCGCCGAATGGGTGGCGCTCATGGGACCCTCCGGCTCCGGAAAAACCACGCTCATCAACATTCTTGGCGGACTCGACAAGCTGAACTCCGGCCGCGTCGTCGTCGATGGCGTCGATCTCTCGAAGCTCACCGAGAACGAGATGGTTCGCTACCGCGCCGAAAAAGTCGGCTTCGTCTTCCAGCAATTTCACCTTGTCCCATATTTGAACGCCGTCGAGAACGTCATGCTCGCGCAATACTTTCACAGCGTGACCCATGAAAAGCAGGCGGAAGAAGCCTTGCGCCGCGTCGGCATGGGGGAACGCATGACGCACCTCCCCGCGCAACTCTCCGGCGGCGAACAGCAACGCGTAGCCATCGCGCGCGCGCTGATCAATCAGCCGAAGATCATCCTGGCCGACGAGCCCACCGGCAATCTCGACGAAGCCAATGAAGAGATCGTCCTGAAAATCTTCCGCGAGTTGCACCATGCCGGCCATACGATCTTGATGGTCACGCACGACCCGGACATCGCCCGCCAAGCCGACCGCCGCATCGAACTCGCCCACGGCCGTCTGCACTTCGACACCGCGCAGCATGGCCCCGGCCATCCTCTCGCCTGTCCCCTCGCAGACACGGCCGATTGCTGCACTACCGTTTCGCCCGACGACGAGATTCGATTCGACCACTTTCTTGAGCAGATCTGGATTTGCTGCGAAGAGGGAAAACCGGCGAATATCAAGGCACTGCAAGCGGCTGGACCTGCTGGCGAACTTCCGGTTCTTCCCGATGAGTCGGCATCAAGAACCTTGAGCCGCATGAGCGAGCGGCATCTGGTCGAACTGCAGCACGGCGAGGCGCAGCTTACGCCGGTGGGTAGCCAGCGCGCACGAGGGGTCGTGCGCCGGCATCGGCTGGCCGAACGCCTTTTCAAAGATACTTTCTCCGTCGACGACACCGAAGCGCACACGCAAGCCTGCAGGTTCGAGCACATCATCAGCCCGGAGCTCGATCAGCGCATCTGCACATTCCTCGGCCATCCCAAGACCTGTCCGCACGGCAATCCTATTCCCCCGGGCGATTGCTGCAACGGAAAGCCTAAGAGCTGACGCCGTCCTTTCCGGCCGAGCCATGATCATCGCCACTCAGCAGCAAGAATTCTCCTGGAACTCGAAATACGAAATGGAAACGCATTCCGCTTTCGCTCAGAAGAAATTCTTGTCGCTCTGCATGACTCTCGCCGTAGATTCCGCGGAGTTCAACGACGATTCGGCGAGTGTGACGTATGACCCGGGTAACACCGGTCCCGAAGAGCGGCGATTCGACGCCTGGGAGCCCAGCTGATATTCAAATGCCCATTCCACTCGATCCGCGAAGAAAGCCCACAGCCGTCAGAGTGCACATCAAGACGGGCGCCGGCGTCGACATCACCTGGGCCGACGGCCACGCGAGCCACTACGCATTTGCCTACCTGCGCGAAGAGTGTCCCTGCGCGACGTGCAATGACGAGCGCGGCAAGAAAGAGGCTTTCTCTGCCGCGGCGCCCGGAAGCGGCTCATTTCCTCCGCTCCCCATGTTCAAGCCCAAGCCAAGCGCCGAAGCCGCCACCGTCGTCGGCAACTACGCCATCCAAATCAGCTTCACCGACGGCCATGCCACCGGCATCTACAGCTACGACCACCTCCGCACCATCTGCCCCTGCGCCGAATGCGCCAAGTCGTTCCGCACCGCAGCTCCCTGATTCCTATCAGCGTTATCAAAAAGCGCCGTTTGGCTAGACTTCGCGCCGGAAAAGTGCGAGCATTTTAATCCGCTGATCGAGATCACCCGTACATGAGCAGCTCTTCCAACACCCCTGCTGCCGCAGGCAGCCGAGGTAACGGTATTCCGCGCGTCATCGTCGCTACGACGGCCCTCCTCACCTTTATCTCTTTCTGGCGAGCAGCCGCCATCGTTTTGAACGATCTGGCCTCCTCGGCCTACTACGCTGGGGGGGAAGCGGAAGGCTACATCGGCAAAACCGCGCCATGGTTCATTCTGGCCATCATGTTGTTCTCGTATGCGGTGCGCGCGGTATACGTCGAAAGCTGCAGCATGTTCGTGCGCGGCGGCGTGTACCGCGCCGTCAAGCAGTCCCTCGGCGGAACCCTCGCAAAATTCAGCGTTTCCGCCCTGATGTTTGACTACATCCTGACCGGCCCGATCAGCGGCGTCGCCGCCGGGCAGTACCTGGCAGGGCTCATCAGCGAACTCCTGCAGTACTCGCACTTGGGTAATCCACTCACGCCAAATCAGGTTGATTTCATCGCGGCAGGCTTTGCGATTCTGGTCACGGTCTATTTTTGGTGGGAGAACACCAAGGGCATTCCCGAGTCCAGCGAAAAAGCGCTCGTCATCATGAAACTGGTGACGGTGATGGTTGTGCTTCTCATCACCTGGTGCATTTACACGGCGGTCCTGAGGCATTCGCCGCTTCCGCCGTGGCCCCACCCGCGCAATCTGCGTTTGAATGCGAGCGCGCTTGGCTGGCTTGCCGGCAGTCCCCTTCCGCACATGTTCGGAATCATCGCGATCTTCATCGCGTTGGGCCACTCCGTACTGGCCATGAGCGGAGAGGAATCGCTCGCGCAGGTTTACCGCGAAATCGAAAGCCCCAAACTGCCGAACCTTAAGAAAGCCGGACTGGTCATCTTCGTTTACAGCCTGGTTTTCACGTCTCTGGTTTCCTTCTTCGCGGTGATGATCATTCCCGACAGCGTGCGACAGAACTACCTTGAGAACCTCATCGGTGGTCTGGCGATGAGCTTGCACGGGCCACTGATTGCCCGGCTGATTTTCCACGCATTCGTGGTCGTCGTGGGAACGCTCATCCTGGCCGGCGCGGTCAATACCGCCATCGTCGGTTCGAACGGCGTCCTGAATCGCGTTTCCGAAGATGGCGTTCTCAGCGCGTGGTTCCGGCAGCCCCACCCGCGATTCGGCACCAGCTACCGCATCATCAATATTGTCGTTCTCCTGCAAATCATCACCATTTTTATCAGCCGCGGCGATGTCACCTTCCTCGCTAATCTTTACGCTTTCGGCGTGATCTGGAGTTTCACGATGAACGGCCTGGCCGTTCTCGTTCTTCGCTACACACGGCCCGGAGTGCGCGAGTTTCAGGTCCCTTTCAATTTCTACATTCGCGGCGTGCAAATTCCTGTCGGCCTCAGTTTGATCACGCTCACCCTGTTCCTCATCGCCGTCATCAATCTTTTTACCAAACCCGTGGCCACCATGGCGGGCGGCACTTTTTCCATTCTGCTCTTCATCGTCTTTACGATCTCCGAGCGGCGCGCCCATCGAGGCGGCTCGGCTCACATGGAGATGGATCAGTTCAACCTGGAGCTGGAATCTGAGCTGACCCCGGAGGCCGTCGGCGCGCGGGCTGGCAACATCCTCGTGCCCATCAGCAACCACTTTAATCTTTATCACCTGGGCAATGTGCTCGATCGCATCAAGCCGGGACGCCGCGATGTCGTTGTTTTGCACGTCCGGTTGTTGCGCCGCTCGGCTTCCGGTGAAAATGAACTGGACGCCGACCAGCTCTTCGGCAGCATCGAGCAGCATCTCTTCTCCCAGGCTCTTTCTATGGCCGAGAAACGCGGGAAGTCCATTCGGCTTGCGGTGGTTGCGTCAAATGACCTTTGGGAAGGCATCCTTCGCGCGGGCGCTTCGCTGCAATCCAGCACCATTGTTATCGGGCGCTCCGCGAAGGACAACACGGAAGAGCAAGCCCGCCAGATCGGCGATGCCTGGGAAAAACTCGGCGACATCAAGCCCCAGTTCAACCTTGAAATTCACTTGCCGAACGGCGACAAAATCTACAAAGTCCTCGGGCCGCACGCTCCGAACCTTACTTCCAACGAAGTCAATCTATTGCATCGCATGTGGCTACGCTTTAGCGACGTCCTGGCGCCCCAGGAACTGCATCATCACGATGTGGTGCACTTCGCTCTCGAAGAGGTCAAAAAAGAGATCGATGAGGGCCAGGAAGATGAGGTCGTCAAACGGCTGCGGGCGCACCTGGAAGCGAACCAGACAAAGAAGCCTCCGGTCTCTTGATGCGGTTTTCTCTCATAGCCGCTCTCCCGCAGCCATTTTGTCTCGAATGCTGAAGTTCGAATACTAGGCCAGCTGGGACGTGCAGTGGCCGCAGCGCTTGGCCTGGATCGGAATGCTCATCGCGCACTGTGGACAATCCTTCGCTGTCGGCGCCGCGGGCTTTTTCGTCCAGCGATTCACGGAACGCACCAGAAAAAACACAGCGAACGCCACGATCAGAAAGTTGATGACATTGTTCAGAAATGTTCCGTAGTTGAGTGTCGGCACTCCCGCTGCCTTGGCCGCTGCAAGCGTGTCATAGTGCGCGGTGGAAATACTGATGAAGCGGTTCGAGAAATCTACGGGTCCCATGAGTCGCCCGAGCGGCGGCATCATGACGTCTTCAACAAACGATGTGATGATCTTTCCGAAGGCCGCGCCGATGATGATGCCAACGGCCATGTCCAGCACGTTTCCGCGCATGGCAAAATCCTTGAATTCCTTCAGCATGTGCGTCTCCTTTTTGGTGGCGTGGGCCAAACGATCGCCTCTGCGCAGGCGCAGAAGCAGAGAGGGCCGTTCGTGTCAGGGATTATATCCGAAGCCGAGCGGGATTTACGCCGTGAAACAGCGGTAGCGGATCAACGCGGCCGGAAGACCAGCGCCGCTCCGAGGACTCCGCGCAGGACCATCAAGACGCCGGCGGTAGTCAGCAGCGGTCCAACCCACAAAAACGGCACGCGATAAATCGCCAGCATGACAACGCCGAGAAGCGTCAGAGAAAGCCCGCGCGTCCAATTTTCCCAGCGCGCCCACCATTGGTTCGGTCCATAAAGCGCCCGCAGCCCCCAAAGGATCAGAGCGCCGCTGAGGATGAGCCAGGAAGGTTTGTGGCGCTCCACAAGAACTCGTCCCGTGAGCGCCAGCCATACGACGAGCACGCCCAACAACAAAAAAATCACCTCGATCATGAGCCGCAGCGCGCGCTGGGGTGTCAGCATCGTCATACGGCGCGATCAGGGGACGCGCTCGATGCGCACTTTTTCGAGCACCACGGGCGTCTTTGGCCGGTCGTTCGAATCGCGTGGCAAATTCGAAATTTTATTCGCTACGTCCTGTCCCTCTATCACCTCGCCGAAGATAGAGTGCTTGTTATCGAGCCAGGGCGTGGCCGCCACCGTGAGGAAAAACTGGCTGCCGTTCGTGCCCGGCCCGGCGTTGGCCATGGAGAGCTTGCCGGCTTTGGAATGGTTCAAGGAAGGATGAAATTCGTCCGCGAACTTGTAGCCTGGACCGCCGCGGCCGGTACCTTGGGGGCAGCCGCCTTGGATCATGAACTGCGGAATGACGCGATGGAACACCAGTCCGTCGTAGAAGTTCTTCTTGAGCTTCTTGCCGGTGCTTTCGTCGGTAAATTCCTTCGTGCCTTCGGCAAGTCCGACGAAATTCGCGACGGTATTCGGCGCTTCCTTCTCGAGCAGTTTGACCACAATGTTTCCCTGCGAGGTCTCGAAAATCGCGTAAATGCCTGATGGTCGGCTCATGCGTTCTCCTCGTGTACCAATTCATCCTACACGAGCCGCCGCGGCCCGCGCCACTTGGCCTGGCATACCCTTGGTGCCGGCGAATTTCTCTAGTTCTGTTTCCTGGCCGAGAATCGCAAGCGCACGTAGTCCGCAGTCCATTTGCCTTCCGCGTCACATAGCTCGGGTCGGAGCGATTCTTCGACTTCCGCGATATAGGAGGGCCTGCTCGCTGGAGGGAGTCTCGAGGTAAAGCTTTCGGCAAACGTCTCGAGCCAGCCGGTGAGGTCCCCTGGCAGGGGAGTCGGGCGCTGTATCAATGCGATAGAACTGACGGCAAAACCGCCATGCACCAGGCGAGTCGAATAGTCCTCGACGGTCGGGAAATACCAGGGGCTCGCTCCTTCTCCATCGGCCCCGCGCCGATGGAGGGCTTCCACCAGTGCCTTGCAGATTTTCGCGCAGCAGCCGTAACCTCCAAGCTCCGCCACGAAACGCCCGTCCTGCCGCAACGCGCGCCGAACGCCAGCAATCACAGCGTCGGAATTTCGCATCCAGTGGAGAGCCGCGTTGCTGAACACAGCATCGAACTCATTCTCAAAACTCAAATTCTCACCGTCCATCACGCGGCAGTCGAGGCCCAGCTTGCGCGCGGCCAAAACCTGCTCTGCGCTTCCGTCGACGCCAATTACTTGGCAGCCCATGTCCGCGAGTTTCAGCGTCAGGGCGCCGTCTCCGCATCCCAGATCCAGGATGCGTTCCCCCCTGTCGGCAGCGAGTAGCTCAACAACAGGCATGCCCAGGTCCGCAACGAAACGCGCGTTGCGCGCGTATCGCTCGGGATTCCATGTCTGAGAATTTGCCATTAAACCGGCCAAGCCATCCCTGAACTGACCCGCGTCACCAGGTCCTTTGTTTGCGGAGTTCTTGAATGTGCGCGGTGTGGTGTTTCCCGTGCCATTCGTAGAGGAAAAGGAGCCAATCGACGTTCCTTTCGCCGTGCTCCGGGTGCACGAGAACGCGCGCGAAATGCTCCGGCTTCAACGAACGCCACAACCGATCCCAGCGCGCGTGCACGGAATCGAGAAGCAGCTGCGAACTTTCTATGGGCGCCGCCTTCGAATCCGCCAGCTCGGCCCATGCGGCCTCGTTATACGGCTTGATGGTCGGCTTGTCCTCCGTGAGAGCGAGTTTTAGCCTGACAAGCGCGTTTACGTGGCTGTCCGGGACGTGATGGACCACCTGGCGTACGGTCCATCCCCCCTCGCGATACGGCGTGTCCAGCTGCGCTTCACTCAAGCCCTTCACCGCCGCGCGCATTTTGGCGGGTGTCGACGCAATCTCCTCGATGGCTTCCTGCCGCCTCTCTGGTGTTACTTGTGCAGGCAACGCGAGTTTTCCAATCGGATAACGCGGATCCATTTGATGCTCTCCTCTGCGAAACTCGGTCTGGAGGCCGAGAGTTGCTTCGAATATAGCCGCGGCGTTCCGTCACGGTCAATGCGGCCTGAAAAAAATGACTCTCCAAATTGGACGCTTGGCAATCCGGTTCGCGAGCGGGGTGATGCTACAATAGCGAGCTTTGAGCCTTTCTTGAGGCATGAATCGAACCGGCCGCCTGCTGAATCTAATAGTACGGAGAAAATCGGAATGGAAAACGTCGTGATTATCGGCAGTGGCTGCGCCGGCCTCACCGCTGCAATCTACGCCGCACGCGCCAATTTGAAGCCCCTGGTGATTGACGGCCAAGAACAGGGCGGCCAGCTCGCTCTCACCACGCATGTGGAGAACTATCCCGGTTTCCCCGACGGCATCATGGGGCCTGAGCTCATCGAAAATATGCGCAAGCAAGCCCAAAGATTCGGCGCGGCGTTTAAGGCCGGAGCTGTGAGCGAGGTCGACATTACCAAGCGGCCGTTCAAGATCACCGCCGGCAAAGATGCCTACGAAGCGAAGGCCCTGATCATCGCTGCCGGCGCCACGGCGCGTTTGTTGGGTTTGGAGGGCGAACGTGAACTCATCGGCCGCGGAGTTTCGACATGCGCGACCTGCGATGGCTATTTTTTCCGCGAAAAGGCCATCGCCGTTGTCGGCGGCGGCGATTCGGCGATGGAAGAAGCCAACTTTCTGACCCGCTACGCCAGCAAGGTCTATCTCATCCACCGGCGCAACGAGTTTCGCGCCTCGAAAATCATGATTGACCGTGCCAGGGCGAATCCAAAAGTCGAATTCGTCACTCCTTTCGTCGTCGAAGAGATTCTGTCTCCGAAAGGCCACGTCGAAGGCGCGCGCCTGAGGGGCCTAGAGAAGAAAGAAGCTCGCGAAATCGCCGTTGACGGGATATTCGTTGCCATCGGCCACGATCCCAACTCCACCGTCTTCAAGGGCAAGCTGGAGATGGACAGCAACGGCTACCTCCTTACCAAACACGGCACCTTGACCTCCGTCCCGGGCGTTTTCGTCGCCGGCGATGTACAGGATCATCGTTACCGCCAGGCCGTTACCGCCGCGGGCTCCGGCTGCATGGCCGCCCTCGATGCCGAAAAGTTCCTGGAAGAGCACACGGACTAGTCGCTGGGGATTTACAAAGGCATAATCATACGGCATGCTCCGCGCGACGCTTCTCAAGCTCTCCGAGAGTCCCCGCTTCGCCCAATGGGTCACCTCCAACGGCACAACGCGCCGTATGGCCCGCCGCTTCGTCGCCGGCGAAACGCTTGATGAAGCCATTGAAGCCGCCCGGGCCTGCAACAACCTGGGGATGCTCGCCAGCCTGGATTATCTCGGGGAAAGCTGCTCGACCACAGCGGACGCCCAGCGCGCCCGCGACGCCTATCTCGAAGTTTTCGAGCGCATCCACAAGGAAAATCTCCACGCCAATGTCTCCTGCAAGCTGACGCAGCTCGGGCTGGATCTCAATGTTGATTTCTGCCAGGGTCTGGTTGTCTCCATCGTGGAGTTAGCTGCAAGGTATGACAATTTTCTTCGCGTGGATATGGAAGGATCTGCGTACACGCAGCGCACTATCGATGTCGTGAAAAACGTGCGCGCCCGCAATCCCGCCATCGGGACCGTCATCCAGGCCTACTTATTCCGAAGCGAAACAGACGTACAGGCTTTGCTTGCCTTCGGCTGCCGCATCCGCCTGTGCAAGGGCGCTTATAAGGAACTGCCGGAGGTCGCCTATCCTCGCAAAAGAGATACAGACTTTAATTATATCCGCCTGATGAAGATTCTTCTGCCCAGCGGCTTTTACCACGGCATCGCCACCCACGATCCCCGCATGATTGCCGAAACCATTCGCTGGGCCGCCGCGCAGCAGATTTCCAAGGACGATTTCGAGTTCCAGATGCTCTACGGTGTGCGTACCGACTTGCAGCGCATGCTTGTGAAAGACGGATATCGCCTGCGCGTCTACATTCCCTATGGCAACGACTGGTTCCCCTATTTCATGCGCCGCCTCGCCGAACGCCCTGCGAACCTGGGTTTCTTGCTCCGGAATTTTCTCCGTTCTTAGCCTTTTCCACTGCCTATTGCTTCCGGCAGACCGTTACGCCATCGCGCAGCGGAATCAAAACGGGATACAACTCCTTCGATGCGTAGACCAGTTTGTTGAACTGCTGCACCCCGAGCGTCGCCCCGTCGTCCGCAGCCGCAGGCCGCGCGGCCTTGCCCGACCACAGTGTATTGTCCGTGATCAACAGTCCCCCGCGCTTGAGTTTCGGCAGCGCCACGCGAAGCGCAGCGGGGTATTGATGCTTATCCACATCGTTGAAGATCAGGTCAAATTTTCCCGGACTTTTCTTCAGTAATTCAAGCGCGTCCCCCACTTGAACGTCTATGCGTTTCGCCACTCCCGCACGCCGGAAGTACTCGCGTGCGCGGTCGGCGTTCGCCGCATCCCCGTCTGTATAGTGCACCTTTGCTTTCGGCCCGGCCGCCCGCGCCAGCCATATCGTCGAATAGCCAATCGCCGAGCCCATTTCGAAAATGCGTTTGGCGCCGGATACTTGCGCGCAGAGTGAAAGCAAGCGCGCAACCGCCGGCCCAATGATCGGCACGCGGTGCTCCGCGGCATAGGCCTCCATTTCGCTTAGAACGGCGTCTCGCGCCGGCAATAACTCGTACAGGTACTGTTCGACGTCATCCTGTATATAGCCGCTGCGCAAATTCTCGCTGCGAATCACAAGCTCTCTCCCGGTTTAAGTGCATGAATCCGGAGCCCCGCGATATCGCCGGTTTCGTTGCGCAAATCATCCACCGTTCCCGTCAAAAAGGGGAATGTCGCATAGTGCATGGGTATCACGTGTTTCACTCCCAGGAGTCGGATGGCGTGCGCCGCCTCGCGCGGCCCCATCGTAAAGCGATCGCCAATCGGCAGCAGGGCAAGCTCTGGTTTGTAAAGCTCCCCGATAAGCTTCATATCTCCAAACAAAGCGGTGTCTCCCGCGTGATAGATCGTGAATCCTCCCGGCATTCGAATCACGTACCCCGCCGGCTCGCCGCCATACACCATCACGCCATTGTCATCGATGGAATTCGAATGAAAGGCATGCGTCATAGTCACCTGAAACTCGCCGACGCTCTGCGAACCTCCCTTGCCCATGGGAGAAGTCTCCTTTTCAAATCCCTTGCTCGCGAGCCAAAGATAGGTCTCGAAGATGGCCACGATCTTTGGCTTGTGCTGCTTCGCAAGCGCCAGCAGGTCGCCGAGGTGATCCCCATGCGCATGAGTGAGGAAAATCACGTTCAGTCGCTCGACGTCCTTCAGCGCGGCCGGACACATGGGGTTCGTCGTCACCCACGGATCAATCAGCGCCGTGTGTCCCGAAGGCGTCGTCAGCGAAAACGTGCTATGGCCAAAATACGTAATTCGATTGCCCTTCGTGTCGAGCATTTTTTGGTCCTCTCCCAACTCTTCCGCTTCAGGGACGAATTTCTATTTTCCCGGCGTTCCGGTGCCCCCACCGTCGCCCAGCAGCCCGCGAATCGTCTCTTCGTACTGTTCCCGGGTCTTCTCCCCCAAAAAGTGAGCTACTTGCTTGCCATCCTTTGAATAAAAAATGGACACCGGCATCGACCCGGTCCACCCCGCAAGTACGGATTGCCGGAAGGCGGCCTCAGCTCCCGCGGTCTTGCGGTAATTCGGAAAGATTGGTTTGTACCGCGCGAGGAACCGCCGCATCAAAATCAGGTCGCCGTCGTCATCCATGCTTACGCCAACGACCTGCAGCCCTTTCGGCGCATATTGCTTCGCCAGTTCGTTCAACATCGGATATTCGTCGCGGCAAGGCTCGCACCATGTCGCCCAAAAGTTCACCAGCAACGCCTTTCCGCGATTCTGTTCGAGGATCTTCTGGAACCCCTGCGCGTCGATCATTTCGGGATCGTGCGGCGTCCTGGCCTGCGGTGCGCCAAGCGCCAGAAGGCCTGTCCCCGCGGCCAACAACACAAATGCGGCAATGCCTTTCCGTATCTTCATCGATATACCTTCCCCCACCATTCTAGCTACATGTGCGGAAGTTGAGAATCCTCCCCTCGCACAGTACAATCAATCCAGTCGCTTGTTGGCCCGGCAGGGTCGTGGTATAAGAAAATTCCGCCAGGCGCTTCCATTCCCCGGAAGTGCACCCGGCGCGTTGTCCGAGCAAAGGAGATTTGAATGGCTTACGTAATCGCTGAGCCCTGCATCGGCACAAAAGACACCGCCTGCGTGGATGTTTGCCCCGTCGATTGCATCCACCCCCGCAAAGATGAGCCGGAGCATGAAAAGGTCACGCAGCTCTATATCAATCCCACGGAATGCATCGATTGTGGCGCCTGCGTCCCGGTTTGCCCGGTGACCGCCATCTTCGCTCTGGAAGATTTGCCGGAGAAGTGGAACAGTTTCACGCCGGTCAACGCAGAATTCTACACCGCGAAATAAAGCGCCTCGTCATTTTTCCAGCAGGGGTCAAGCTCGGAACGCGGCATGCCCATTCGTGCCGCTTTGTTTTTCTCCGCCGTTTGATTCAGCTTTCGAGTCGCGCCGTTTCTGTTCGCCGTGCTCCGCCGCTCAAAGTTCGCCTGCGGACATCCTCAAACGTGGTCGCAAACAGAATCTTCTCCACCGCTCCCTGAACATCTTTCCAAATCTGCTTCAGACCGCAGCTTTCTCCCTCCACGCACACCCCGCCCATCGCTTCGTTGTGCACGCAGCTCGATTCCGCAAACGCCCCGTCGACGACCCGCAACACCGCTCCCACGGAAATCTCCTCGGGCGCGCGCGCCAGCGTATACCCGCCCCGCACCCCGCGCCGGCTCTCGAGAATCCCCCCGCGCTTCAATTCCAGCAGGATTTGCTCCAAATACTTCAGCGGGATATGGTGCCGCTGCGCGATTTCGTGGATGGTCACGACTTCGGGATATTGCAGGCTCAGGTGCAGCACTGCCTGTGTGGCGTATTCGCCTTTGGCTGTCACTCGCATCGTCCACTCTTTACCTGGATTAGCCTTTCACACGCGCGAAGGTGTGTCAATCTCCCTCGCCACCTGGCCTGTGCCGCCGGGGCTGGTTCCCTACGTCTAAGAAAAGTGCGCCTTTCGCTCTTTTTTATCATCTCTTGAATTCGAAATGTGGCGTCGCACGGTATGATGTTTGAGAGCAAAATTGTCCCCATGTCAGATCGCTTTCATCTCGTCCTCCTGATTCATGCCCATCAGCCCGTCGGCAATTTCGGCCATGTGCTCGAAAAGGCCTACAAAGACTCCTATCTGCCATTTATCGAACTCCTTGAAAAGCATCCCCGCGTCCACATGGGCCTGCATTATTCCGGTCCGCTGTTCACCTGGATCGAAGAGCATCGTCCCGAATATTTCACGCGCCTCAAGGCCCTGGTCAGCTCTGGACAAGTCGAACTCATCGGGGGCGGCTTCTACGAACCCATTCTCGTCTCCATCCCGCCCGAGGACCAGCGCGAACAGATCACCCGCCTGGGCAGCTATCTCGAGAAGCACTTCGGCCGTCGCCCGACGGGCGCCTGGATCGCCGAGCGCGTTTGGGAGCCGCAGCTTCCCTCCGCGCTGGCCGCGGCAAACGTCGGCTACACCCTCGTCGACGACATCCATTTTCTTTCCGCTGGCTTCGAGCCCGAGGAGCTCTTTGGCGCCTACATCGCCGAAGACCGCGGCCAGAGTGTTTGGCTCTTCCCTGGCCAGAAAGCGCTCCGCTATTTCATCCCGTTCGGCAAGGTCGAGGAAGTCATCACCTATCTGCGCGATGCCGCGGCCGTCCATCCCGGCGGCATGGCGTCGATGGGTGACGACATGGAAAAATTCGGCGTCTGGCCCGGCACCAACGCCCATTGCTACAAGGACGGCTGGCTGGAAGATTTCTTTGCCGCGCTCGAGAAAAACTCTTCGTGGCTGCGCGTTTCAACACCCGGCGAATACATCGCCGATCATTCGCCCCTGGGCCGCGCCGATCTTCCCACCGCCTCCTATACCGAAATGATGGAGTGGGTTCTGCCCACGCGCGTCCGCCAGCGCTACCATGCCGTCCAAAAGGAGTTCAGTGCGCGTCCCGAGATTCTCTCTTTCCTTCGCGGGGGCTCCTGGCGAGGGTTCTTCCGCAAATACGCCGAATCAAACCTGCTCCACAAGAAAATGCTGCGCGTGTCTGCGCGCATCGCCGCCGTGCCCATGCGCCACTCCAGTTCGAAGGCCAACGATGAGCTTCTCCAGGCGCGCGACATGCTCCTCCGCGCCCAATGCAATGATGCTTATTGGCACGGCATCTTCGGTGGCCTCTACGCTCCGCATCTCCGCACGGAGCTCTGGCGCAATCTCATTCGTGCCGAATCCATCGCCGACCGGCAGTCCGCCGCGACGCTCATTCCGCACGTCGAATTGTTGGATTACGACGCCGACGGCGCGCATGAGCACCTTTTTACCGCCTCCGAGTACCAGGCTCTGCTGAAACCCACGGACGGCGGAACCATCGCCGCGTTCGACTTTCGCCCCGCTGCGGCCACTCTCATAAATTCCATTCAGCGCAGGCCGGAGGCCTATCATGCGCGCCTGCGCGAAGCGGCGAAAACCGCCGTGCCAGGCGGCGTCGCGTCCATCCACGAACAGACTCTCGTCAAGGAACCCGGTCTCGAGCGTTTTCTCCGCTACGACCGCTGGGCGCGCCACGCATTTCGCGTATTGCTTTTTGACCCTGCCCGCACGCAATCCGAATATGAAACGCTGGACTTGCAGGAAGATCCTGGATTTGCCGGCGGCGCTTTCCAGGTCAAATTGTCTTCCGCCAATGATGCTCAACTGATTCGTGAAGACGAACTGAAGTTTACCGCCAAAGCTGGCGCTCCTGCCCCGAGACTCTCCCTGGCAAAGCGCTTTTCTTTCGGCCCTGCCCCGAATGGTTGCGAGGTCGGCTGCGAGATCGGGTTGAAACTGAAGAACTCCCTTGGCAAACCCATCGCCGTCGGCATCGAATCGATCATCAATCTCCTCGCTCCCGCCGAGCCCGACCGCTTTTTTGAAACACCGAAGGGGCCCGAAAATCTTCGCTTCAGCGGAACGCTGCCCGGCCCGTTGCTTCGCATGGAAGACGGCTGGCAGCGCATCCGCATCACTCTTCACGCGCCCGGCGCAATGGAATTTTGGGTCGCTCCGATCGAGACGGTTTCCGAATCCGAGGAAGGCTTCGAGCGCGTTTACCAGGGCTCCCAGATTCTCGCCATTTGGCATCCGCCCTTGGTGGCGCAGGAGCCGTGGTTCGCCCGCCTGGTCTGGCGTATCGAATCCTTTTGATTACCGCTTGCCCGACATCACAGAAGTATCCACTCTCCTACTTATCGCTGGCGGCTCACAATTCTGGCTCTGGCCTCGCGTGGAGCCGCTCGCCGATTGCCCGCGACACGGGCCCCGGGGGCGCCAGACGCCCGTGCTGGACTCCACAACCTTGTCGCAGCGACTACCTGGGCTGGACTATCGCCGTTTTGCGGTTCTGGTTTTTTCTTGGGCTTATGGACTCTTGTCCCGTGAATTGTGCAGGAGGTCGCCCCAATTCACTCCGCGATCAGGAGATTCTGCGCAAACGGCCACTCTTCATCGACCCACTGCCCTTCGCACCGGAACCCCGTCCGCTCCCCCATTTCTGCCGCTTCCCGGATCCGGTATTTGTGCGAGCTCTCGGTCCAAATTGTTTCCTCTTCATCCAGCGACACGCGAAGCCCCGCCGCTGGTATCTCCACGCGCTGCCGGCACGTCGACCGCAAGTGCATCTCCATCCGCCTCTCGGTTGCGTTCCAGCGCGCCTCGTGCCGGAAACACGCCAGATCGAAATCCCCTCGCAACTCGCGGTTGATCCTCGCCAGCAAGTTCATGTTGAATGCCGCCGTCACTCCAGCCGGATCGTCATACGCCAGCATCTGGACATCGGCGCTTTTTTCCAGGTCCGTGCCCAAGAGCAACGCATCGCCCCTCTGCAATATGTTACGCACGCTCCGCAGGAACTCCTCTCCCGCATCGCGATCGAAATTTCCAATCGTGCTGCCGAGAAACAACACGAGCAAATGATCGCCATCGGCGCGTCTGTCCGCCACCGTCCGCAAACCTTCCAAATACGGCTGTTCGTGCCCGACGATGCTCACTAGATCAATCTGCCCCAGCTCCTTCTCGCACGCAGCCAGTGCCGAAGGCGAAATCTCGATCGGAAAGTAATACGTTTTCTGCCGCCTCGAAAGCGCTTCCAGAATCCAGCGTGTCTTTTTTCCGCTCCCGCTGCCGAGTTCCGCGACGTGAACCGGCGACGGCAGCCGCCTAACGATCTCTCTTGCATGCTTCTCGAGCAATCGCGCATCTGCGCGCGTCAGCCCGTATTCGGGCAGGACGCATATCGCCTCAAACAGCGCCGAGCCCACTTCGTCATACAAATATTTCGATGGCAATTCGCGCTGTCCGCTCTTGGTCAGGCCTTCGCGCACGTCGGCTGCGAACTCGGACACATGTCTTAAAGGAAGGGTTTGCGTCAGCATGTCATCTCCCTGGGTCGGGGGTGCGTCTTGCCAGTGCTAGTCTTCCACGCAACGGAATGTTGCGTAGACGTACGGATAGTGCGGCTGGAACCAGTTTCGGAAGGATCGCCGCAACATGCACGCTGCTGTCCGCGGCGACCCTCCCTTCATCACGTAGTGTTTGCCATCAAAGAAATTCGCGGAATAACCGGGGTAGAAAGGCATCGGAACAAAACCGGGGAACGGAGCAAACGGCGTCCGCGTCCATTCCCATCCGTTGCCCACCATATCCTGGACTCCGAACGCGCTCGCTCCTTCCGGATGCGAGCCCGTTGGCGCAGGATCCCACTGCTTAAAATTGAAATTGCCGTGCAGCGCGCTCGGCGCGTCCTCGCCCCAGGGATAGGATCTCTCCTTCCCGCTTTCGCGCGTTCCGTAAGCAGCGCGGTGAAATTGCGCTTCGCTCGGCAGTGCACGCCCGAGCCACTTTGCATACGCAGTGGCTTCCGCTTGGCTCACATAAACCGGCCAATCCAGAGGCAGCCGGATCTCTCCGAACATGGCGCGGTACATCCACAGATTCCCGTCGCGTTTCCAAAACGCCGGGTGCCCGACGCCTTCTTTTTCCTTCCACTCCCACGACTCTTTGCTCCAGAGTGCAGGGTTTTCATACCCGCCGGCTTGCATAAACCGCAAGAAGTCCTGATTCGTGACGTTTCCGCTTTCTATCGCAAATTCCGCCACGTCCGTGGCATGCGCGCCAATTTCGTTGTCCCAGCCGAATTCATCGCCGTTCGCGTATTTCAGCCCGAGGGTGACTCTCCCGGCCGGCACATCTACCAGACGCGACTTGAACCTCGGGTTCCCCAAGCTCGGCCCAATCGGCCCGCGTATTTTTCTATCGGTTGGAAGCCGGTGTAGCATGTACGACAGCGTCTCCGCGTGCATCAACCTGTGCTCGATGGCCACTTCCAACATGGGAATCAGGTGAGGATGGCCTTCCTCCGGATGCGCCAGCGCATGTCCAATTGCGTGATCAAGCTCATCCCGCAGCCGCTGGTTATAGCTTTCCACCTCTCCCCGCGCCGGCCAATCGTTTGGCCCATCGCTCGGTAATCCACCCCCCACGGGGTCGATTCCGAATGCAAAAAGGTCATCGAAGGAGCGATGTGTAGTCTGCAATCCAAACGCGCGCTGGGCGAGTAAATTCCAATCGAAGGCTTCGACGTGTCCAAGATAAAAAATGATCCGGTGGCGCTCAGGAATGGGCCTATCGTAAATAGCTTCGGCGCGCACAATCTGGAACAAGTCGTCGGTCTGTGCGCGCGCGTCTATAAGGCGCGCGTGAAGGTCGTGCCGTATGCGGACAGCAGTCGCCGTGGCTCCCATGGCATCTCCCCCTTACTTGGATGCGGCTTCCGCGAGAAGGATGCGCCGAAATGCGGCACCGACGAGGCTGGGTAGGGTACGATATTCCCCCTCTGGCATGAGGCTGTCAATCGAAATGAATGCGAAACTCGCGGGGACTTCCGACGCTGCCATTGAATTTCGCGGCGTCAGCTACCACATCAACGATATTCCTGGCCGTGCCATCGTTTCCAAGGTTTCTTTAACCGTTTCCCGCGGCGAAACCCTCGTCCTCCTCGGCCGCAGCGGCAGCGGCAAAACCACCCTCCTCAAACTTGTCAACCGCATGCTGGTCCCCTCAGAAGGGCAGGTTCTCGTCGAAGGCTGCCCCACCACCGAATGCGATCCCATTCGTCTCCGCCGCGGCATTGGCTACGTCATCCAAGAAGCCGGTCTCTTTCCACATTTCACCATTTCAGAAAACATTGCCCTCGTGCCCACTCTCGAAAAATGGGACCCCGCCCGCATCGCTTCCCGCGTCGCTGAACTACTCGAGCTAGTAGGTCTCAATCCGGCTGAATATTCCGCCCGCCACCCCCGCGAGCTTTCCGGCGGCCAACGCCAGCGCGTCGGCGTCGCCCGCGCACTTGCTGCCGACCCGCCCATCCTTCTCATGGACGAGCCTTTCGGCGCCCTCGATCCCGTCACTCGTGCCGAACTTCAGCGGGAGTTCAGCGCCCTCGCTCGCCGCCTCAACAAAACGATCGTCTTCGTTACCCACGACATTCGCGAAGCTCTCCTTCTCGGCCGGCGGATCGCCCTCCTTCACTCCGGGCGCCTCGTCGCCCTCGCCTCTCCCTCGGATTTTCTCCGCCTCGATCACCCCGAAGTCCATGCCTTCACTGCCTCCGTCGTCATCCCCAGCGGAGTCTCTCAATGACCGCCTGGAATTTCTTCCTTACCCACCGCTCCGAGATCCTCAGCGCTACGCTCGACCATCTCACGCTGGTACTCATCGCCATGGCTTTTGCCATCGCCATCGCCGTCCCCCTCGGCATGCTCATCGTCGAACATCGTCATCTCCGCACCCTGGCGCTAGGAATCGCCAGCGTTTTTCAAACGATTCCGAGTCTCGCGCTCTTCGGCTTCTTGATCCCCATCCCCTTCATCGGCGGCATCGGCCGCCGCACCGCGATCGTCGCCCTCGTTCTCTACGCACTGCTTCCCATCCTCCGCAACACCTACGTCGGCCTGACCAGCATCGATCCCGCCATCCTCGAAGCCGCCGAAGCCATGGGCATGACCACCACCCAAATCCTCCTCCGCGTCCGGGTGCCCCTCGCGCTCAGCATCATCCTCGCCGGTATCCGCACCGCCACCGTCATCACCATCGGCGTCGCCACGATCGCCGCAGCGATCGGCGCCGGCGGCCTCGGCACCTTCATCTTCCGCGGCGTAGCCATGGTCAGCGACTCCGTCATCCTCGCCGGTGCCATCCCCGCCGCCCTCCTGGCCCTTCTCGCCGACCTCCTTCTAGGCCTCTTCGAACGCCGCCTAAAAGTCGTCTGATCTCTCCCTCCTCTCTCTGATCCCTGTGTTCTCCGCTTCCTCTGTGTTAAATTCCTTCTTTCCATCCATCATGAGAAACGCATCCTGAAATGCGCCAGAATCTCTTCCGAACCCTTTACCTGCTCTATTTCCTTTGCCTCCTCAACCTCCTTTACCTCTCGGCCGCCTGCCGCAAGCCCGCTCCGCCTCACCTAACCATCGGCTCTAAATTTTTCACCGAGCAAGTCATCCTCGCCGAACTCCTCGCCCAGCACATCGAATCCCGCACCCACATCCCGGTCGAACGCAAAACGAATCTCGGCGGCACGCTCCTGGTCCACAAGGCCCTCCTCGCGGGCGATCTCGATCTCTATGTCGAATACACCGGCACGGCCCTTACTGCCGTCCTCAACGAATCCCCCGGCACCGACGGCTCCCCGACGATCTACAACCGCGTCAAACAGCAATATTCCCAGCGCTTCCAACTCGATGTTACGGAACCTCTCGGCTTCGAAAACACTTTCGCCATGGTCATTCGCGGCGACGACGCGCGAACTCTCCATCTCCGCACCATGTCCGACCTCTCCCCTATCGCGCCCAAATGGCACGCCGGCGTAGGCTACGAATTCCTGGAACGCCCGGACGGCTTCCCCGGCTGGAGCGCCCGCTACAATCTCCATTTCGCCGCCGCTCCCAACGTCATGGACCTCGGCCTCCTCTACCGCGCCCTCGTCGATCATCAAGTCGACATCGCCGCCGGCAATTCCACCGACGGCCTGATCGACTCGCTCCATCTCGTCGTTCTCGAGGACGATCTCCGCTATTTCCCGCCCTACGACGCCGTCCCCATTGTCCGCCGCTCCGCCCTCGAAAAATTTCCTCAACTCCGCGCCGCTCTCGCCGATCTTCACAACAAACTCACCGCCGACGACATGCGCCATCTCAACGCCCAAGTCGACGCCGACCTGCGCGACGTCGCGGCCGTCGTCCGCGCCTTCCGCGCCGCAAAAAATCTATAATCGCGAAACCAAACGTTTGCCAGAACGCATCTAATCCCTGTGTGCGCTTCAGGGCCGAAGTCCAGAAAGCAACTTTAGGGGCGCACTTGCCTTCTTTTCGTCGTAAGCTTAACGGGCCACCAGCACCACGCAGCAAATATCCCGGCCATAGCAATACAAAACAAAATCGTTTTTCGGAGGCTTGAATGAAATCTCTTCTAGGACTTCTTGCTCTGCTCTTGCTTTCCACCGTTCCGGCACTCGCGCAAGAAAAACACGCCGCTCCGCCGCCTCACCCTCCGGCCCACGGTCCCGCGCCGGCCAGGGCTAACGCTCATCCGGTCGAAAATCGAAACTATGCCGACAAAGCGGGCCATCCGAACGCCCCTCACGTCCACTCCAACGGCAAATGGGTCGGCCACGACACTGGCAAGAACGATCCTCACTACCATGTCGACCATCCCTGGGCTCACGGCCGCTTTTCCGGCGGCTTCGGCCCTAGCCACGTCTGGCGCATCGAAGGCGGCAATCGCGAACGCTTCTGGTTCGGCGGCTTCGCCTTCAGCATCTTCCCCGCCGACTACGGCTTCTGCGACGACTGGAACTGGGGCACCGATCAAATTGTTGTCTACGAAGACCCCGATCACGACGGCCTGTACCTTGCCTACAACGTCCGTCTAGGCACCTACTGCCACGTCGAATACCTCGGGGCCGCATAGCCCGCCGCGCCCGCGTATCGCGCAACCAGAACGTGGCACAACCAGAGAGGGGCACGCCCGCCGTGCCCCCTCTCTCTTGGAGGCACTGCCGCCTCTGCCAGTACGAATAGTCATCTCAACGTCAAAGAGACATTCGCCGTGCTTTTCCCGCGGCTCTGTAAGTAACCGCAACGACCCGACGGGTCTCGCCTCTATCTCAAGCGAACGCAAGTACCTCCAAATGAACCGCTTAGCTGCCTAGTGTAAGTTTTCTCCCGTTCTAAAGGGTTCCTTGGATTTGTCCCTGAACCTCTTTCCTGCACTTTAGAAAGGAAGGAGAGCAGTCAGGCGAGACACTTCGACAAATTGAGGGCTGGCCAAAACGCGCGCATGAGAATTCTTGTATGCGAATGAAACAAACGGTTTTTCCTCGTCTCGGGTTGGCCCGATTTCGCCTGACCGTATCGAATTTATAGAAAAAATCTATCAGGAGGAAAGTCGGATGAAAGCATACAAAGTGTTGTTTGTCCTGTTTGCAGCTACCCTATGGAGCGCTACGGTCCTGCCCCCCGCGCACGCGGATACCTACAACAAGAAGACCATCATCACCTTCAGTCAAGACGTGGAAATTCCCGGGAAAATTCTTCCTGCCGGAACCTACACTTTTGCACTCCTAGATTCTCCCGCCGACCGTCACATCGTTCAGATCTACGATGCCGATGGAACCCATCTCATCACCACTGTCCTGGCCATCAATGACTATCGCTTGAAACCCACGGGCGACACCGTCATAAAGTTCAGTGAACGCCCGGGCGATTCTCCCGAAGCTTTGCGCGCCTGGTTTTTCCCCGGCGACAATTTCGGACAAGAATTCGTCTACCCAAAGGAACGAGCCATTCAGCTTGCTCAGACCAACCAAAGCGCGGTTCCCTCCGTTGGCGTTAACACTCTAGACGACAGCTCGATGCAAACAGCTCCCATCGCCGCCGTTACGCCTGAAAAGAAAGAAGTGGAAGTAACGTCGGCCTTCCAGACGAGCGCGTCCACTGAGCCAGTCGCAACCCCCGCGCCCGCCGCCGCCCCCGTAACTCCTGCGCCGGCCGAGGTAGGGACTCCCGCGTCTGCGCAAACTGCGCCGGTGACAGAAACCAACGAACTGCCCCAAACGGCAAGCTCCATGCCGCTCGTCGCGCTGCTGGGCGGGTTGGCCATTGGTCTTGCTCTTGGCCTGAAGCTTATACTTAGGTCCGTTTCCTAAACGATCGCAAAGCTTCGCGGCAGGACTTGGCCACCATGTCACGTCCTGCCGCGAGAAAGCATCTCCTTGATTTCCAACTCACCTCGATTCGGCCACCCCACGGGCAAACCGCTCTTGGTCCTTGCCCTTTCCCTGCTCCTGACTGCCAGTCCTGTTTGCTCTGAGTCGCTTGCGGGAAAGCGTTCCACTCCCGCTCAAGACCAAACGAAAATCGCGGTGAGCAGCAGCCTCGTCCTTCTCCCCGTCAATGTCACTGATTCCCGCGGAGCATTTGTCGCCGGCCTGAAGCAGGAAGATTTCCACGTATTGGAAGATGGCCAACTACAAAATCTCACGGTTTTCGACGAACGGGACACGCCCGTAGCCGTCGGGCTCATCGTGGACCACAGCAGGAGCATGCGTGCCAAGCTCCGAGGCGTCGCGGCGGCGATCACTGCCTTTGCGCATTCGAGCAATCCCCAGGATCAAATGTTCGTTGTGGATTTCAATGACGACGTTTCCGTCGAACTCATGAAGGGAAAAGCTTTTTCGAACGATCCTGAGGAACTCGAGGAAGCGCTGAACGCCGTCTCTGCGCGCGGACGAACGGCGCTCTATGACGCCGTTAGCGAGGGACTTCGGCACTTGCAGTACTCCCACCTCGAAAAAAAAGCCCTCATCATTATCAGTGACGGCGGAGACAACGCCAGCCACCTCAAGTATCCGCAGGTTCTCGCCGAGGCCCGCCAATCCCAGGCCGTCATCTATTCCATCGCTTTGCTGGGTTCAGACAACGAGGAAGAAAATCCGAATCTTCTCAAGCGCCTGTGCAAGGATACCGGAGGGATCGCTTACTTCCCGGCCCGGGGAGAAACCGTCGCCACCGTGTCAGCAGCGATTGCTCGCGACCTTCGCGAGCAGTACATGATCGGCTATCCACCCCAGAATGTGAACCGCACGGATGCTTTTCGGAAGGTCGAAGTCAAGGTCACGTCGCCCGGCCAAGGCCAGTTGCGCGTGCGCACGCGCCGGGGCTATTCGCCCGCCCCGGAAAAGCAGCCGGCAGCGCAGTCGGAGCCGGGCACATGAGGAATTCGCTCGCGCTATCCCCACAAGAACTCACGAAAAAGCGAAGGGGTATCCTGCGTATTGCTAGCCGCTCCTTATTCGCTTTCGGCGTCCTCGCGTTGGCTTATGCCAGCTTCCTCTTCGCTGATGCACATCTCTATCAGGCAGAACAGATCCAGCTGCTTGAAAAGCCCAGCCCTTCCGAACGCGGCCTTCCCGTGCCGCCGCCTCTGGCCGAAGGCGGTGTGCTTGGTGAAATTTCAGTGCCTCGCTTGCAACTGGATGCGGTCGTCGTTCAGGGCGATTCGCCCGCCGATCTGGATCGCGCCGTGGGCCACCTTTCAAATTCCGCTCTGCCTGGTGAACAGGGCAACGTTGCACTGGCCGCGCACCGCGACACTTTTTTCCGTCCCCTGCGCAACATTCGTGTCGGCGACGAAATAAAATTCAAAACGCGCAAGCGCAGCTTTGACTACGTCGTCGAGTCCATGGAAATCGTTACCCCCGCCGACGTCAGCGTATTAGAGCCCTCCACCGGGCACGACTTGACTTTGCTCACATGCTATCCGTTTCACTACATAGGCTCCGCGCCAAAGCGCTTCGTAGTCTTCGCGCGCGAAATCGGCCGAACGAGCAGCTCGCCGCCGAACTAAAGTGGGTTCACGCCAGGCCCGTCCAGCCTAATAATCCGGCACAGACCGCCGCCCCAACCGCCTTCCCCGTACTTGCCAGGACCCCACTCGAAAGTCGAACTACCGGGGCACGATGCATCGTGCCCTTCCTGGTTCGGCTCTCCAGGATTCTCGCCTGCCTGCCCTAAGGGCTGCCGGAGGGTCGACTCGCTTTGACTCTGCCGCCCCAGCAACATACAATCCCGCGGGCTCGCGATATTCGTCGCAATCCAACTTCCCAGCTGGGGGCAACCGAATGAAAAAGTTTTTCTCTATTTTTGCCGCAGGATTATTCTTGTTGTTCGGGCAAGCAGCGCGCGTAGCCGCGCAAGCGCCGGAAGGGCGCGCGCCAGAAGCCAAAGCACCGGACAAGTGCGACGCGGCAGCCACCAAAGAAGAATCGTCGGTCACCGATCACAGCATTAGACTCGGCAGCCAAAGCATCCCCTACAAAGCCACCGCCAGCACCACGCTTCTCAAAAACGACAAAGGGGACGCCACCGGTCTTCTCTACTCCGTCGCTTACACGCGGAGCGACGTCAAAGATCCCACCACGCGCCCCGTCTCCTTCCTCTACAACGGCGGCCCCGGCTCCGCCACGATGTGGCTCCACATGGGCGCTTTCGGCCCTCGCCGCGCCTGGACTGTCGACGGCAGCTTCACTGCGCCTGCTCCCTACAAACTCGTCGACAACGGCGAAAGCCTCCTCGACAAAACCGATCTCGTCTTCATTGATGCCATGGGCACCGGCTACAGCCACGCCGTCTGCAAAGCTACGGAAAAGGATTTTTACGGTGTCGACGAGGACGTCGAAGCCTTCGCGCAATTCATCGTCACCTACCTCAGCCGCAACGATCGCTGGAACTCTCCGAAATTTCTGATCGGCGAAAGTTACGGTACCTTCCGCTCCGCCGCTCTCGGCAACTACTTGCAGCAGCACGACACCGTTCACCTCAACGGCATCGTCCTGATCTCTTCCGTACTCGATCTTTCCACCATCACCTTTCCCACCGGCGACGACCGCTCCTATATCTACTACCTTCCAAGCTACGCCGCCGTCGCCTGGTATCACAAAGTCTTGAAAGACCGCCCCGCCGATTTGCCCGGCTTCATCGAAGAGGCCCGCAAGTACGCGCAAGGCGACTACGCCGCCGCGCTTTTCAAAGGCGCCGAACTTTCTTCGAGCGAAAAGGCTGCTGTCGCGAAAAGGCTTTCCTATTTCACGGGCCTTAGCGAGGACTATCTCGGCAGAGCCGATCTCCGCGTAAATCTCTCTCAATTCATGGCCGAACTCCAGCGCAGCCGCGGCCTCACGACCGGCCGGATTGACGCCCGTTTCACCGGTTATACGTTTGATCTGCTCGAGGAAAACGCCCAGGGGGATCCCGAAGGGCCAGCCGTTGGCGGCGCGTATACGGCGCTCATCAACGCCTACAATCACGAAGAACTGAAGTTCGGCAAAGACAAGATCTACCACAACACCAGCGGCGGAGGTGGCGGCTGGAATTTTACGCGCCAGCAGCGTGGCGGCCGCGGAGGATTTTTCCCCAGTGGCCCGAATGTCGAGGGCGATCTCGCGCAAGCCATGGTCACCAATCCCAGGCTCCTCGTGCAGGTGGAGAACGGTTATTACGACATGGCCACGCCGTTCTTTGCCACTGAATTCACTATGGAGCACCTCGGCCTGCCAGCCGACCTCCAGAAAAACGTCAAACTCGACTACTACAACGCCGGCCACATGATGTACCTCCACGACGAGGATCGCGTCAGCCTGCACGACCATATCGCGGGCTTCATCGACCGCGCCACAAAGCCGTAGGGACGGACTCCGCTCCCTGCTCCTGGATCGAAAAGGATACGAGGAGCTGACAAAGCGGGATGACGCCGAACGGGAATTGGAAAAGCGCAGGGTTTTCCGTTCGGCGCTAAAACGGGAACTCACTCAATAAGGAGAAATCAGTGAGAAGAGATCTGGCCCGCTACCGCCGCTTCTGGGCGGCGCTGACAAGAGCCTGATTCTTCTGCTCGGTATAGGAGGCGAACTCTTCGTACGGACCTTTGAAGTCCTCGATCTTGCCGTCTTGGAAATGCCAGATGCGAGTCGCGACTTCATCAATCACATCGTGGTCGTGAGTCACGAGCAGCACGGTTCCATCGTAGCGCTGCAAAGCAATGTTGAGCGCGTTGATGGATTCCAGATCGAGATGGTTTGTCGGCTCGTCGAGCACCAGAAAGTTCGGCTTCTGCAGCATCAAGCGGCAGAAAATCAGGCGCGCCGATTCGCCGCCCGAAAGCGCCCGCGTCGGCTTCAGCGCATCTTCGCCGCTGAAAAGCATCTGGCCCATCAGCCCGCGCAGTTCCTGCTGATTGGCGCTCGGATCAAACTGCCAGAGCCAGTCGATGGCCGTCATCCCCTTGGTGATGGATTCGCCGTGGTCCTGCGCGAAATAGCCCACGGCCACTTCGTGGCCCCACTTGGTTTCACCGCCATCGATTTTGAACTGGCGGTCTTCGTCCTCGACGAAACCGGGCGCGTTCAGCACCAGCGATTTGAGTAGTGTGGTTTTTCCGGTTCCGTTGCGCCCCATCAGCGCGATTTTTTCGCCACGGACCACCGAAGCCGAAAAACGCGGAATCACTTTCAGGTCGTCGTAGGATTTTTCGACGCTGCGGATTTCCAGCGGGTGTTTCCCGGAGTTCCGTTTCATGTCGAACTTGATGTACGGCCGCTGGATGTTCGATCGGGCCAGCTCGGTGGTTTGCAGACGCTCGACTTCTTTTTTGCGGGAAGTGGCTTGCGCGGAACGTGTGCCGGCGGAAAAGCGCGCGATGAAATCGTTGAGTTGCGCGATTTTCTTTTCGCGATTCGCATTTTCCGATTCGATGCGCGCGCGAACCTGCGTTTTGGCCACCACCATGTCGTCGTAGCCGCCGACGTACATGATGATGGTTTCGTAGTCGATGTCCGCGGTATGCGTGCAGACGCTGTTCAGAAAATGGCGGTCGTGCGAAATCACGATGAGCACGCCTTCGTACTCGGTCAAATAACGTTGCAGCCAGTGCACGGAATCGAGGTCAAGGTTGTTGGTGGGCTCGTCGAGCAGCAGGGCAGTAGGACTTCCGAAAAGCGCTTGCGCGAGCAGCACGCGAACTTTTTGGCCACCTTGCAGTTCGCCCATTTTGCGTTCGTGCAGCGAACTCTCGATGCCCAGACCGTCTAGAAGCGTGGCCGCGTCCGCTTCGGCGGTATACCCGCCTTCTTCGCCGACAACGCCTTCGAGTTCGCCGAGGCGCATGCCGTCGGCGTCGGTCAGCTCTTCATGGGGCTTCGCGTAGAGCGCGTCGCGCTCCTCGAGAGCTTTCCAGAGCGAGGCGTTGCCCATGATGACCGTGTCGATTACTCGGAATTGATCGAAGGCAAACTGGTCCTGCCGCAGAACGCCCATTTTCTTCGGGCGCGTGATCGAGCCTTTGGTCGGCTCGATTTCGCCAGTGAGGATTTTCATGAAGGTGGATTTGCCGGCGCCATTCGGGCCGGTCACGGCGTAGCGGCGCCCGGCCATGAAGGTGCAGGTGACGTCCTCGAAGAGGACGCGGGGTCCGAAGCGCATGGAGATGTTATTGACTGTGAGCATAACCCTCCCATTGTAGCGTGAAATTGTTGCGCGCGCTTGTCACAGTTTGTGACAGCCAGTAGATTGTTTGCTTACGAAAGAAATGATGAATGCGACGTGAAAAAGTGATGCAACGGGGATGAAGAGGACATTTCAGAAGGCGGCGGCCTCGCTCGTGCTCATCGTGACTGTGGCGATAGGTGTGCGCGTGGGGTTTGCTTGGGAGCAGGCGCGGAAAATTCCGGCGGGAGTCTTGGGAACCGTTCCGTTTCAGCAGGAGACGGGGAATATTGCGTATTCCCTGGCGCAGGGCAAGGGATTCAGCAATGTGTTTCGGACCGAGACCGGTCCGACGGCTTGGCTGGCGCCGGTCTATCCGCTGATTGTGGCGGCGGCGTTCAAGTTGTTTGGGGTTTTTACGGCGAGGGCTTTTTTTGCCTGCGTTGCCCTCAACATACTTTTTTCTTCGGCGGCATGCGTGCCGATTTTCTTTGTGGGCAAACGCGTCGGCGGATGGGCAGTCGCTCGGGGCGCGGCGTGGCTTTGGGCTTTATTTCCGACTGGCGTGATGATGCCGTTTGAATGGATTTGGGATACGTCGCTGTCGGCACTGCTGGCGGCATTGATTTTGTGGGCGACTCTGGAGTTGGCGGAATCGGAGCGGTGGCCGGACTGGGGCGTGTACGGAGTGTTGTGGGGCTTGGCGCTGATGACAAATCCCGCGCTTGGCGCGTTGCTGCCGTTTCTTTTGGGCTGGGCGGTGTTTCAGGGACGCGGGGAAAGCAGTATGCGGTGGAAACGGGTTGCCCTGGCGGCTGGTATGGCGGTTTTATGCTGCGTGCCGTGGACGATTCGGAATTACGTCGCGTTTCATCGGTTTATTCCGGTGCGATCGAATTTGCCGTTTGAGTTATGGCTGGGAAACAACGACATATTCGATGAGCATGCCCGGGGCGGGCGGAGGTCGATTACCCGGACGGAAGAGGCCCGGCGATACGCGCAGTTGGGCGAGACGGGATATATGGCGGAGAAGTGGGAGTTGGCTACTTCCTTTATGAGGGCTCACCCCGGGTTGGAGTTGGACCTGACGGGGAGGAAATTTGTGGATTTTTGGATGGGCACGGAATCGCCGGTGAAGAATTTTCGCGCGACGGATTCTTGGCTGATACGCGGGGTTCTTTTGTCGAGTTTTCTTACGGCCGCCGGTGCGCTGTTTGGGATCGGTGCCATGTGGGTGGAGAAGAAAAAGACGAGAGAGAGACGCCGAGACGGCGCACAGTCAGCAGGGAACGAAATAGAGGAGAAAGCAGAAACTACGCGGAAGATCGTTTGGCCGGCGGCGGTCTTTCCGGTGTTTTTTCCGTGCTTGTATTATGTGACGCATGCGGATTTGCGGTATCGGCATCCGATTGATCCGATTGTTTTGCTGCTTACCGCGGCGGCGCTAGCGGGAGCGTGGAGAACAAGGAAAAGTCAGCGAAACCGCGAGACACGGAACTCGCAAAGTGAAGCAGCAAAAGGCATGAGTCTTCCGAATTAGACTCCCGAAGGTTCGGGAATTGGGATGAAGCTGGTTCTCTCCGTGAGCCTGAATGACAGATTGAAACGGTCGAAGAAGCCGGTATGGCCCAATAATCCGAAACCCCTTCGATCGGGCGCGCTGGTGGATCAAGGATGGACCGGAGACGGCCGAAAAAAGCCTAGAGCAAGAGCGTGGATGAGCGAGTAGACGCCGGCTGCGCGGGCGATGGGCAAAATACGAGTCAATCGCTCGGCTCGGCCGTGGTTGCTCGGCTTCCGCGGCGTTTGATACAGTGACGGGTCGGCTGCGAATGATTGGTTCAAGAAGGAATGGAGAGGTGTATGGGGATTCCGAAAGAGTTGCTGGAGATTTTGGTTTGTCCGGTCTGCAAGACGCCCGTCAAGCTTACCCCGGACCATTCGGGGTTGAAGTGCGAAACGTGCCGACGAGTGTATCCCATGAGGGATGACATTCCGGTGATGCTGCCGGAAGAGGCAAAGATCGAAGAGGCGAAGTAAAGAAGGAACGAGGCAACGAGAAGAGGAAGCCGGAAAAGACCGCGAATGCCTATCCAAATTGCTGAATACCTGCCCCGTCTGAAAAAACTCATTCCGAAGTTGCGCGGGAAGCACATCGGCGTGCTTGGCGATTTGATGCTGGACAGGTATTTGTGGGGAACGGCCACGCGGCTTTCGCCGGAAGCGGCAGTGCCGGTGGTGGATTTTGTTTCGCAGAGCGAGTGTTTGGGCGGGGCAGGGAATGTGGCGGCGAATCTGGCGGCGCTGGGGGCGCGGGTCGAGATGTTTGGGGCGATTGGAGCCGACGAGGCTGGACGGGCCTTGGGGAAGTGTTTGCGGGCGGGAAGCATTGTTGAAAAGGGAGTGGTTCCTGATGCCAAGCGGGTGACCACCGTGAAGACGCGCATCATCGCAAGGCATCAGCAGGTCGTGCGCGTGGATCAGGAGCGGCGGGAGCCTTTGCGTCTGGAGACGGAAAAGAAGCTGCTCGGTGCCCTGTTTAATGCGTTGAAGAGTCTGGATGCGCTGGTGCTTTCCGACTATGACAAGGGACTGATTACGGACGATTTTGCGGACCGCGTTCTGAGTGCGGCGCATCAGTTGAAGGTGCCCGTTTTTGTGAAGCCGAAGACTTCCCGTTTGTATGCGTATCGCGGGGCGCGGGCGATCGTTTGCAATGCGAAGGAGGCGGGTTTTTTTGTGACGCGGTCGCTCGGAGATGAAAAATCGGTGGAAGAGGCGGGACGGGCGTTGCTCGCGCACTTCGGGTGCAGCGCAGTGGTGATCACTCGCGGGGAGAAGGGGATGAGCGTTTTCGAGGAGACTTCGCCGCGGCATTTGCAGATTCCAGCGACGAGTTTTGAGGTAACTTATGCGCGGGTGGGGCAGAGCGGCGTGGAACGCGGGGCGAGCGGACGGCAGGTGTTTGATGTCACAGGGGCCGGAGATACGGTTTTGAGTGTGCTTTCGCTGGCGGCGGCCGCGGGAGCGTCGTTGCCTGACGCGGCTGTTTTGGCGAATACGGCGGCGGGGGTGGTGGTGGGGAAGTTGGGGACTGCTAGCGTCAGTCCGCAAGAATTGGAGCATGCCTTAGCCGATTAACAGGGATGGGTGGCGCGAGAAAAAGTCTATGGCGGGAAGCTGAAGGATTTGTCTTTGGTGTCGACCCAGACATTGACTACTTTGGTTTTTTGGCTTTTTTCGGGATCGTTGTTGGCCGTGGGCATGGGCGAGTACGGGCTGATGGCTATGCGGATTTCGACGCTGGTGGTTGAGCCGGTGGGCGATTTGGCTTTGAGGATGCTGTAGCTTTTTACCGGGCCGTAGTAGCCGGTGGGGCCCCAGTCGGCGATGAAGTCCTGGAGCTTGTAGCTCGAGCCGGGGCCTGGTTTCCAGAGCTGGTAGGCGGTCGTCATGTCTCCGGCTACGACAGCGTTGAAGAATTGCTCCGCGGCTTTTTTCTCGGGATAAAAACGTAACCAGAACCATACGGCGATGATGGCGATGATGAAGGCCGCCGTCATCGTGAAAATCATGGCCCGTGATTTTTTGTGTTCATCGGCAGGCGGTTCGAGAAGTGACATTCAGTGGTCTCCTGCCCTGCGAGCGTGATTTCCGGACGGTCTCGTTGCGGCAGTGCCATCCCATTGCACCCAGCAACTTGAGAATCTTAGCAGAGTCGCCGTTAGCTAGTAAAAGGCTGCGGGAAAGGAGCGGCGGAAGCATGTCGCGTAAAATTGGATTCTGGCTCGGCGTGGCCGTATTCGCATGCGGGAGCGCTGGAAACGTGCAAGACCATCGTCGCAGCGGAACGAACGAAGTACGGCTTCCATCCAGCTTACGGATGCGGAGTCACCGGGATCCGGGTAGAGGCCCGGACAGGATCCTTGGCCTAGCCTTCGAGAGCGCCGGCGGAGCCTGCGGGCAGTTCGATGGCGTATTTGGTGCGGGCTTTTTCGGCGTGTTGTTCGAGGGCCAGCTCGATGAGTTTGTCGATGAGTTGGGGGAAGGGAATGCCGCTGGCTTCCCAGAGTTTGGGGTACATGCTGATGGAGGTGAAGCCGGGGATGGTGTTCACTTCGTTGAGATAGATTTTTCCGCCTTCTTTTCCAAGGAAAAAATCGACGCGAGCCATGCCGTTTAATTCAAGGGCGCGAAATGCCAGGACGGCGAGGTGTTGGAATTTTTTGGCTTGAGCGGGCTTCAGATCGGCCGGGATGAGGAGTTTTGTGCCTTCTTCGAGATATTTGGCAGCGTAGTCGTAGAACTCGCGGTGCGGGACGATTTCGCCGGGAATGCTGGCTTGCGGATCGTGATTGCCGAGGACGGAGAGTTCGATTTCGCGGGCGTTGACGGCGCGCTCGACGAGAATTTTCATGGCGAATTCGGAAGCCAGGTTCAGCGCGGCGGGGAGTTCCTGGCGCGAGTGGACTTTGGTCATGCCGACGCTCGAGCCGAGCGTGGCGGGCTTCACGAACAACGGGTAGGGGAATTCCTTTTCGATTTGGTGAATGATTTCGGGTTGGTGGCGCTCCCACTCGTGACGGTGGATGCAGAGCCACGGCACTACCGGAATTTTCGCGGCTTGAAGGAGTTTTTTCGCGACGTCTTTGTCCATGGCGACAGCGGAGCCTAAGACGCCTGCGCCAACGAAGGGGAGGCCGGCGAGGTCGAGGAGGCCTTGGATGGTGCCGTCTTCACCGAAGGTACCGTGCATGACGGGAAAGACGACGTCGATGCGCTGACCGCCGCCGCTCCCGTCGAGGCGAACCAGGGCGGCGTCGGTCGGGTCGGCGCTCATCGTTACGCGCTGGCCGGTGCGGAGAACCTCGGGAAGCATTTTTTGCGCGCTGGTGCCGATGAGCCAGTGGCCTTCCTTGGTAATGCCGATGGGGACGACCTCGTATTTGTCGGGATCGAGGCCGCGAATGACGGAGGCTGCAGAGGCCAGGGAAACTTCGTGTTCGCCGGAGCGGCCGCCGAAGAGGACGCCGATGCGGAGTCGTTTTTTGTCAGGGCTCATGGGAATGGTTGGTTTTATGGGCTTGGGCGCCAGTTCTTAGTTATAGGGGAAAGAGGAGGAGTTGTCGCGGGGGAAGTGGCGGGGGCGTGCCGGAGTAACAACGGATAATTGGCGAAAGCGTCCAGATGGGATCGAACCGAGGGAGGGGCAAGTGTCCCGAGAACCGTCGAACTCCCGGCCCGGATATTTGAGAGAGGGACGGAACCTTTTCAGGTTACGTTCGTCTACAGAGACGCGGGAGTCTCCGAGGAGGGGCCGTGTCTTCACAAATGTCTTCTCAATCGTCATCTCAAAATGGGAACGGCGGACCGCCATTTTTGGAGAATTTGCGGCGGGATGTGCGGTACGCGGTGCGGACGCTTTGGCGGGACGCTGGGTTTGCGGCCTTCGCGATTCTGATCGTGGGGCTTGGTGTTGGGGCGAGCTGCACGGTCTTTAGCGTGGTGAATACGCTGATTCTTCGGCCGCTGCCGTTTCGCGATCCGGGACGTCTGGTGTGGATCGCGAATCATCAGGACGAGACGAACGATATGTCCGGAAAAACGTCTCAGACGGATTACTTGCTGGATATGAGGGCGAGGAACCAGTCCTACGAGGATTTGGCGGCGTACTACGCGTTTTATGGCTTGGGGGACGCGAAGATGATTGGCGATAGCCAGCCGGAGAGGCTGACGAGCGTTCCGGTGACGCAGAATTTTTTTCCGATGCTTGGCGTGGAGCCGCAGATCGGAAGGCAGTTTACGGCCGAAGAGTGTAAACAGAACGGGCCGCGCGTCACGATGCTGAGCGACGGATTGTGGAGGAGAAAATTCGCGGCGGACCCGAACATTGTGGGGCGCGCGCTGTCGTTTGACGGGGGGCCGGTGACGGTGGTGGGAGTGCTGCCTGCGACGTTTGATTTTTCGACGGTTTTTACTCCCGGGAACCGCGTGGATATGTTCGAACCGCTGCCGTTGTCGCCGGAAATAAACCGGCAGGGAAATACCGTTGCGATTATGGGGCGGCTGAAGCCGGGCGTGAGCGTGGAAAGCGCGCGGGCGGAAACGGCGGTGCTGGGGAAGTCGTTGAAGGAGGCGCACAAAGAGAGAAATGATTTTGAGCCGAAAGTTTCCGGGTTGGCGCAGCACGTGAGCGGGCAGTTGAGGCCGACGCTGCTGGTGCTGGCGTGCGCGGTGGGCGTGGTGATGCTGATTGTGTGCGCGAACCTTTCGAATTTGCTGCTGGCGCGCGGAGCCGGGCGACAAAAAGAGATTGCAATTCGCGCGGCGATGGGAGCGGGGCGCGGGCGGTTGATCGGGCAGATGCTGACGGAGAGTTTGGTGCTGTCGTGCTGCGGGGCGGCGGTGGGATTGCTGCTGGCGTTTGTGGGGACGCGGGCGCTGGCACATCTGACGTCGGTGAGCATTCCTTTGTTGAGCGATGTGCGCATTGACGCGCGCGTGCTGGGATTTACGCTGGCGGCGGCGCTGCTAACGGGATTGCTTTTTGGATTGGTGCCGGCGCTGCAACTGCAGGACATGAAATTGCACGACACGCTGAAGGATTCGAATCGCGGGTCGAGCCAGGGGCGCGGGCACGCGTGGATCCGAGGAGCGCTGGTGGTTTCAGAGATTGGGCTGGCGTGCGTGTTGCTGGTGGGGGCGGGACTCTTGATACGGAGTTTCTTGCGCGTACTGGATGTGAATATGGGATTCGTAGCGGCACGCGCGGCGGCGTTGCGGATCGATCCGAATTCTTCGTACAAGACGCAGGAGCAAAAGAACGGCTATTTCACGGAGGCGTTGCGTCGGGTGATGGATGTGCCGGGGATTGAAGCGGCGGGGCTTTCGGATTCGCTGCCGCTGGGGCACAACCGGAGCTGGGGGATTGCGGCGAAAGGCGTGCAGTACACGCCGGGGAATTATCCCGACGGGTTTCCAAGAATTATCAGCGACGGATATTTTCATGCGATGGGGGTTCCTTTGCGAAAGGGGCGCGATTTTACGGAGCGGGACACGAAGGGATCGTTGAACGTGATCATCATCAACGAGACGCTGGCAAAGAATTTGTGGCCGGGCGAGGATCCGATCGGGAAAATTGTGCGGGCGGACGATCCGGAGCGCACGGTGGTGGGTGTCGTGGGCGACGTTCATCACATGGCGCTGGAAGAAGGGTCGGGCAACGAGTTTTATATTCCCATGCGGCAGACGCAGGACTACGGCACGGTGGATCTGGTGGTGAGGACGTCGATGCCTACGGCAGAGCTGGCGTCCAGGCTCCAAGAGGCGCTGCGGCCGATCGAGCCGGATTTGCCGACAGCGAACATGCGAACGCTGCAAACGATGGTGGATCGCGCGGTGTCTCCGCGGAGATTTGTGGTATGGCTCCTTGGCGGATTTGCGGGATTTGCGCTGGTGCTGGCTTCGCTGGGGATTTACGCGGTGATTTCGTATTCGGTGAGCCAGCGGACGCAGGAGATTGGAATTCGCATGGCGCTGGGAGCGTCAGCGGAAAGGTTGCAGCGAACTATTTTGCTGCAGACGCTGGGGCTGGCGGGGATTGGGATGGTGGTGGGAGTGGTGGCGTCATGGGCGCTGGCGCGCACATTGAGCGGGCTTTTGTTTGGAGTGACCTCGAGCGATCCGGTGACGTTTCTAGGGATGCTGGTGATTTTGACAGCAGTGGCCGCTTTGGCTGGATACCTGCCGGCGAGGCGGGCTTCGCGGATCGATCCGATGGAGGCGCTGCGGATTAGTTGAGCATTAGGTTGCGCGCGCGGAGCGGATTCTGTTTCCGGAGAGTACGGCGGGGCTGGCTACATTCCTTCGTAGTTGGGGCCGCCGCCGCCTTCGGGAACGACCCAATCGATAATTTGGTAGGGATCGGCGATGTCGCAGGTTTTGCAGTGAACACAGTTGGCGGCGTTGATTTTTAGTTTCAGGGCGCCGCTGGAATCCTTCGCCATTTCGTAGACCGCCGCGGGACAAAAATACTGACAAGGATTGCCGTACTCGACCACACATTTTGTGGAGCAGATATTGGTGTCGGCGACGTGGAGATGGCAGGGCTGGTCTTCTTCGTGGCGCGTGCCGGAGTGGTATACGTCGGTCAAACGATCGAAGGTCAGCTTGCCGTCGCCCTTGAAGCGTTCTGGGCCGGGGCGGCCGTTGATTTTTTTGTAGTGCTTGTAGCCAGCCTCGGCGTGCATGGGGTCGATAAGGCCACGGCCGCCGGTGATTTGCTGGAAAGCGGTGTGGAGGAAGCCGCCGAGCATGCCGTGTTGGAAGGATTGGTGGAAATTGCGGACTTGCCAGAGTTCTTTTTTGATGTAGCTTTGCTCGATTTTTTGGGGGAAGGAGCTTAGTGCCTTGGCGGAGGCCGCACCGGTTTTCAGGGCTTCGAGGATGGTTTCAGCAGCCAGCATGCCGCTCTTTATGGCCATGTGGATGCCTTTGAGCCGCTGGGAGTCGAGGAAGCTGGCGGAGTCGCCGATAATGAGGGCGCCGTCGACGTAATTGCGGGGCATGGCGTACCAGCCGCCATAGGGGAGGGATTTGGCGCCATAGCGGACGAGCTTGCCGCCCTCGAGAATTTTTTTGAGGAACGGATGCGTCTTCCAGGTTTGAAAGGCGGCGTGAGGATCGAATTGGGGATCGGCGTATTCCAGAGCGAGGACGAGACCGATGGAGAGTCGATTGTTGGAGAGACCGTAAATCCAGCCGCCGCCGTACATGCTGGCGGGGACGGGCCAGCCCAGGGTGTGAGCGACATAGCCGGGTTGGACGCGATTCGGTTGGACGTCCCAGAGTTCCTTGATGCCAATGCCGTAGGATTGCGGGTTGATGTTGTCGAGTTTTTTTGTGGCGACCAGGTTTTTTGTAAGGGAGCCGCGGGGGCCTTCGGCTAAGACGGTTATTTTGGCGCGAAGCTCGTAGCCAGGAGTGTAGTTGTCTTTGGGCTTGCCGTTTTTGTCGAGGCCTTTGTCTTCGGTGATGACGCCGGCGATGCCTTCGCCTTCGTAGATGAGTTGCGCACCGCCGAATTCTTTGAAGACGTTGACGCCGGCGGCTTCGACGAGGCCGCCTAGCCATTTTGTGAGTTTGCTGAGGGAGACGACGTAGTTGCCTTTGTTCTGGAAGGGTGGCGGGGTGATGGGAAAACGGAAGGAAGAGTTTTTGGTGAAGAGGAGAGCGGCGGAATCGGTCACGGGAGTGTCGAGGGGCGCGGATTTTTGGAAGTCGGGGACGAGTTCGGCGAGCGCTTTGGGATTCATGATGGCGCCGGAGAGTTGGTGTGCGCCGATTTCGCGGCCTTTTTCGAGGACATAAATATTTTCGGCAGAGAGCGGAGGCTTGGCGCCGGAGTCGTTGTGTTTCTTGATGAGGTTGGCTAGATGGAGGGCGCAGGAGAGGCCGGCGGGGCCTGCACCGACGATCAGGACGTCGGTTTCGAGTTGTTCGCGCTGGACGGTCATACGCTATTTCTAGACAGAGCTACTTCCTTTTTGTTGTATGACTATAAATCCCAATGAACAAGCAATACGTTGAAAATCGCGTGCCGTGGCACTAGGCATTCCCTATCTCAGTAGAATTGGCAGGAATCCCTTGACCTCTTTCACGGCGGTAACACGGGTTCAAATCCCGTTGGGGACGCTAACCTTATCAACCACTTGCAAATCCCCTCCAGAATTTTGTACGTCCGTTAACGTCCGGAAACCCTTGGCGCTTGGTTTCCGTGGTTAGAGGCGGTACGGATAGCTGGCTAACTTTAACCTCAAGTGCACCCACGCGTCGAGATCGGATGTGCGGAAGCGCCACAATTTCCCGATCTGCATGACGCGTATCTCACCCTTGCGGGCGAGCCGTTGAAGTGTTTTTTGGGTGGATCTGCAGCAAGGCTGCCGCCTCGAGCGAATCGACTAACCTCTCGAAATGAGGAACCGGCTGGCTTACTGGCGTTGCTTCGTGCATCTCGCTCATAAAATCTCCTGCAGCGACAGTCGAGACCGGGCTGTAAGCACCGCGTCGTCTGAAGGTCGGATGTGGCATCCGATTTCGTCCGACAGATTTCGAGGCCATTCACTACTCGGCTGGCGCTAGTCTTCGCGTCATGGGCGGACGAGAACATGAAAATCAAATCGGGCGACCATTTCCTTGCCGCCGTTTTACGAGGACGGAAACAGTTTGTGAAAGGAGGCCAGAGTGACTTGGACGAGCTCGTTGGCAAATAAGGAAGCCCAGAAACACAAAACCTCCAAGAAGGAATTAGACAATATGCGGGCCCTGATCGTCCGCGACCTCGCAGACGCGAGTCTTGCTTGCCTTTCAGCAGAGGACACGGGATGGCTTAGGCTGCGGCGGATGAATTGAAGAAACGGTAGAGTTCGCTCGCGACAATCTCGGGCCTGGTCAGAGGGATGAAGTGGCCCGAGTCGACGACGAGAACTTTCGATCGGGGAATCAGAGCGGAAGCGCGCTCTGCGAAGGATTGTGGCACCGCGGTATCCTGAGCGCCGTGGAAGATCAGCGTCGGAACCGAAAGATGCGGCAACATGCCTGGAACTTCCTCGAGAAGCTCGGCTGGATTCCCATAGCGCATCACTGACATGAAACGCCAAGCGCCTCGCAGCCCGGAAAAGGGAGCGCGAAACTCTTTGACGGCATTGGCGGACTCCGGTTGGCGTGACTCGAGCGCGATACGCATAACAACGTTCCAGAAAATCGCGCTCACGAGGGGAGCGAGCATCTCGCCGACGATTGGCGCGCGCATAAAACGAAAAAGGTGAAAAGGTTTCAGATCCGGAAACATGGCTGGGGAAAGCAGCACGAGATGGTCGACATGATCTTGAAAAGAGTAGGCATAGTGCACAGCAACGGCGGAGCCTGCATCATGACCGACGACGTGCCACTTCTCGATGCCGCGCTCGATGCGGATTCGCTCAATCTGTTCCGCAAGAATCGCCAGCTGTTTGGGGCCGTAGGGAATTTTGGGGGACTCGCCAAGACCTGGCAAATCCACGGCCAAACAATGGAACCGACCGCGCAGCTTACTGATGACGCCGTCCCACAGCCTGCCGCTGGTGGGCATGCCGTGTATGAACAGAACGGGATAGCCTGACCCGGAAGAAAACAGATGCATGAAACACCCCTGTACCGCCAAATTCGGGCTAGCTCGCTTTTACCGAAGATTGCGAAAGCGATTTGCAGCACCGGTAAAGAATCCATTGACAGGCCCGAGAAAATTCCGTCAAGAACATGAGCAACATGGTCGAAAAGAGACCGTTGGGTTTGAAACGCGCGTACAAGACGTTCACGCCCCAAGCAGGACTGATGTACGCGCCGGCCGAGCCTCCCATGCCAAGCCGATTTCTCACTTGCGGCTGATAGACGAGGTTCTCGACTCCGCTATTAAAAAAGCCGGCCAACTGAGCAACGCGACGGCCATAGGAAACTCTGGCGCGAAGCGACAGCTTGTTACGCTTGCGGTACTTCAGAATCAGGCCGCAGGATTCCTCGGCGTGCCGCAAGGCAGCCGTAACTCCGTTGGCTGTGATGGGGTCCATCATGCATGCGGCTTCACCCGCAATCAGCCAGTTGGGCCCTGCAACTCCGAGGTGAACTCGGGACCTGAAGGAAGTAACGTTGAGCTCATCGAGAGTGGCCGTTTCCAGCAGTGATTGGAAACGGGAGAATCTCATCAGCCTGTGGCGGAAAATCTCCTTCAGGGTGAATCCCTGCTCGCGTTTGGCTTTCACAGCGGCGCCCGCAGCGACGTACCCCACGCTCACCACGCCAGCGCTCACGGGAATTTCCCAAATCCAGTCGAGGTATTCAGGTGACTCAGGTTCTACGTACACTGTCGTTGCTTCGATCGGATCGGAGACCGGGAAGTAGTCCCACACCGCGACTTTTGCGGGGCCGTAGTCAACGGCGCGGAGCTGGAATTCGCGAGCCAGCAGAGCTGTGGCGAATCCCGAGGCGTCGATAAACCAAGGCGAGGAGAACTGCTCACCGCTTGCCGTATGCACAGAAGAGATGTGCTTGCCGGTTCTCTCGACGCGAACCACCTTGTCTCGAACCAGCGTGGCACCGGAATCGATAGCCTTTTTGCGGAGTTCCTCGTCCATCCGTGTGCGATCGACATGCAAAGTGCGAATTTCGAGGTTAAAAGGCGGACGTGAAAACCAGGAAAAAGGGAAATATTCTTCGGTCTGACCTTCGCGGGATTTTACGACCACGCGGCGCTTCAAGGTTCCTATACGCCGCGCAAGCACGTCGTCCAGGGACAGGCCCAGATTTCCAAGCAGGTCGGGCGTGGACCAGTCCAGAGACTCGCCGACTGGCTGGCGCGAGGTATCGGCCGGATCAATGCAGACGGTTTTTAGGCCCGCTTTTGCCAGATGCAAGGAAGCTGCCTTTCCGGCCAAGCCGCCCCCGATAACGGTAACGTCGCAGGTTGTTACAGGCCGCTGATCGGGCATGGCTAAATAGGTGCCGCCAAACTGGTTGTTGCTTGGTTACGTTGGCCCAACTTGGCGGGAAAAGTACCATCTCTGACAGAGGGCATCTATAGTAGGAAACCATTAGTCGGCGGCAGCTTCGCCGACGGTCTGGGAGCATCGAGCCATGCCGACCAGGTGCGTTCGGATCGACGGCGGATTGGCTTCTTTTAGAGAGGTCGAGCAGCCGGGCCTCGAGCGGTTCGAGGGCTGCAGCCGAAGGCTTGACCGGAACGATACGCGACGAGATTGTGTGGCTAGCCGTTTTCGACGCGGGCCTTGATATCCGAGTACGCCGTATCGATGAGCCTGCTTAGCGCCTCGGTGTTTGTGGCCGTTCCCGGTCTGAGCTTCACATGACGCATGAACTTGCCGCTGCCTTCCAACAAGCGCGCCGGATCCGGCAGTGCTGCGCCGTGAAAGAACCCCACGTTTGCGTGCGAGGTGAATACATTCACATAGCCGAAGGGCGCATCTCCCAAACATACAACCGGACAGCCGTCATGCAGAAGCTCCCGGACTTCGTCCCCGCACTTTCGCATCACCTCAAACCACTCATGGGCGATGGCTCCCAATTCACCTGCATGCTCTTTCATCCACGCATCGATGGCGGGATCCCGCTCAACAGCGCCGTCGAATCGCAGCAAGTCCGTTCTCATCGTCGCTCGCCTTTCTGATGGCCATCCGATAGTTCTTCCGTGCCCGATTAGGTCGAGTCATTTCAGGATTATCCCCGAAATGGGAACGACGTGTCCCACCCAAAAGGCCTGACGGGGCGGCCTAAATCCTGACTCGCGGCGACCAGAAACCGGCCCTCGATCTGGAGGCGGCTGAGTGGCTAGGAGGATTTGGATTTTTCGAGGGCTTCGGTGAGGGCGGGCATGATTTCGAAAATGTCGGCGACTACGCCGTAGTCGGCGATTTCGAAGATGGGTGCGTTGGCGTCTTTGTTGATGGCGACGATGGTGCGTGCGCCTTTCATGCCGACGACGTGCTGGATGGCCCCGCTGATGCCGAGAGCGAGGTAGAGTTTGGGGGCGACGGTTTGGCCGGAGCTGCCGATTTGGCGCTCCATGGGGAGCCAGCCTTCGTCGCAGATGGGGCGGGAGGCGGCGATTTCGCCGCCGAGGGCTTTGGCGAGCGTTTCGGCCTGGGGAATGTTTTCCGGGGCTTTGATGCCTCGGCCGATGGAGACGATGATGGGAGCTTGCGTGAGGTCGACGGCGGATTTGGCTTCTTTGAAAAGGTCGAGGGGCTTGGTACGGATTTGACCGGGGGCTAGCGTCACGGGGAATGCGTTGACTGGGGCTTTGCCGGACGGATGCGCGGCTAGAAGATCGGCGCGGAAGGCTCCGGATTGGAAGGAGGCGAACCAGGGGGCGGCGCCCTGGAAGGTGACGTCGGCGGCGGTTTTGCCCTGAAACATTTGGCGGACGAAGATGAGTTTCCCGGATTCGTGGCGGTAGCCGATGCAGTCGCCGATCATGCCTTTGCCGAGGCTGGCGGCGAGTTTGGGGACAAAGTCGCGGACCTGGTAGGTGTGGGGGAAGAGGACGAGATCGGGCTTGGCGGAGCCGATGACTTGCTCGAGGGCGATGCAGTAGCCGTCGGGAGTATAGGCTTCCAGTAAATCGTGTTCGACGGTCAGAATTTCGGCGACGTTTTTTGTGGCGAGTTCGTCGGCGAACGGCGCTACGCCTTTGCCGATGACTACGGCGGTGATCGTGCTCGGCGTAGCCGAGGAGACTTGCTGGGCGGCGGCTAACGTTTCGAAGCTGGCGTTGTTCCACTTGCCTTGGCGGAGCTCGGTGATGACCAGGATTTTCATGTTAGATGACCCGCGCTTCGAACTTTAGTTTTTCTACTAGCATGGTGGCGACTTCCTTTGCTGTGCCGGTGAGGAATTCGGTTTTTTTCGTTTTTGCGGGGACGTAGATTCTTTCGATTTTTTGCGTGGGCTCGTGCTGGATGCCGAGGGATTCGCGCGTGATGGTGGCGATTTCTTTTTTCTTGGCGGCCATGATGCCTTTTAGGGTGGCGTAGCGGACTTTGTTGATGCCGGACTGGATGGAGAGGACGGCTGGCAAGGGGCATTCGATGTGCTGGAACCAGCCAGCTTCGAGTTCGCGCTTGAGTTTCATTTTGTCGCCAGCGACTTCGATCTGCATGATGATGGTGGCGTGGGGAAGACCGGAAAGCGCTGCGATGAGTACTCCGGTTTGGCCGAAACCGTGATCGTCGCTCTGGAGGCCGGTTAGGACGAGGTCGACTTTTTCTTTTTTGATGGCGGCGGCCAGCGCTTTTGCGGAACCAAGAGGGTCGAGCTGGGCGAAATTGTCGTCCGAGATGTGGATGCCGCGGTCGGCGCCTTTGGCGAGGGCTTCTTTAATGGTTAGTTTCGCGCGCTCGGGGCCCATGGAAAGGGCTATGACTTCGCCGCCGTGTTTTTCTTTCAGGCGAAGGGCTTCTTCGAGAGCGTAGCTGTCGGGCTCGTTCATTTCAAAGCCGATGTCGGATTCCTTGATCCAGTTTCCGGCGATGGAGAGTGGGGCGTCTTTTGCGGGAACTTGTTTGATGCACACGATGATGTTCACGGGTTCAGTCCTTGTTGCCAGAATGCTGCCGAAGACCCGCCCTCAAAAAACCGAGGGCGGGACGCCCGCCAGTCCATCTTTGGTTTTGGTGGAATCATTGTACCAACTTACGATTGTTAGTTACTAACAGTATTGATCGGTCCGGCTTAGCATTACGACGGCAGCCGGTCCAAAGACCGGCCGCTCGAACGGATTCCGCAAACCACACATTTTGCTGGCTCCACGAGTAGATTCCGCCGGGCTGCAGCTACCACAGAACCAAGTCCGTGCTATTTACCGGCCGCTCCAGCGCTTGAAAATCAGGGCGGCGTTTGTGCCGCCGAAACCGAAGGAGTTCGAGAGTGCGTATTCTACCGAGGCTTTGCGGGCCACATTGGGGACGTAATCCAGGTCGCACTCGGGATCAGGGGTTTCGAGGTTGATGGTGGGGGGCAGGGTCTGGTCGCGGAGCGCCAGGACACTGATGCCGGCTTCGAGGCCGCCGGCGCCGCCGAGGAGATGGCCGGTCATGGATTTCGTCGAGCTGACTGGAACTCTCTTGGAGTAATCGCCAAAGACCCTCTTGAGCGCGCGAGTCTCAATCACGTCGCCGAGCGGCGTGGAAGTGCCGTGCGCGTTCACGTAGCCGATGTCTTCGGGCGCGAGTTTGGCGTCCTTGATGGCTGCGCGCATGACCCGATAAGCGCCGTCGCCATCGGAGGCCGGTTGCGTGATGTGGTAGGCGTCGCCGGACATGCCATAGCCGACGATTTCGGCGAGAATGGGGGCATTGCGTTTTTGCGCATGCTCGAGCGATTCGAGAATCAGAATACCGGCACCTTCACCGACGACGAAGCCATCGCGGCCGGAGTCGAACGGGCGGCTGGCGTGAGCGGGATCGTCATTGCGGGTGGAAAGAGCCTTCATCGAAGCGAAACCGCCTATGCCCATGGGAGTGATGGTGGCTTCGGTTCCGCCGCAGATCATCATATCGGCGGCGCCGCGCTCGATGATTTTGAAAGAATCGCCGATGGCGTGGGCGGAAGCGGAGCAGGCTGTAGCAGTGGCGGAATTCGGGCCCTTGGCGCCGTAACGAATGGAGATGTGGCCGGAAGCGAGATTGACGATGGCGGAGGGAATGAAAAACGGAGAAATTCTGCCCGGGCCGCCCTCCACTAGTTTCCGGTGCTCGCGTTCAATGATGTCGAATCCCCCGATGCCAGACGAGACATAGACCCCGACTTCGTTGAGATCAGAATCTTCGGGCTTCCAGTGGGCGGATTTCACGGCGAAATCGGCTCCAGCCAGAGCTACCTGGATGAAGCGGCCCATTTTCTTCAGTTCTTTTTTCTCGATCCAGAGGAAAGGGTCGAAGCTTTTGATTTCACCGGCGATTTTGCAATCGAAGCCGGTAGTATCGAACTGTGTGATGGTGCCGACACCGCTATGGCCGGCGACGAGGTTCTTCCACGATTCCTCCGTGCCAATGCCCAGCGCGCAGACAAGTCCAACACCCGTAACGACTACCCGGCGAGTCAACTCAGTAATGCTCCCTGTTGAGGTGGTAATTTCGTGGCTTACTTTCCCTTGGCGTGCTTGTCGATGTACTCGACGGCGTCCTTCACCGTGGTCATCTTCTCGGCGTCTTCGTCGGGAACTTCGATTCCGAACGCTTCCTCAAACGCCATGACTAATTCGACCTGGTCGAGAGAATCTGCACCGAGGTCGTCCACGAAGGACGCTGTCGGCGTCACTTCGGCTTCATCGACGCCGAGTTGCTCGACGATAATTTGTTTTACGCGCTCTTCCACACTGGCCATTCCGGTGTCCTCCGCGATTTGCTATCGCTTATTATGCAACGACGTACACTAACAGTTTATCGGCCCCAATGCCGTGGTACGGACTCGAAAATCGTCTATCAGGCAACCTGCCCATTCTAGTCAGCCCATGCAACAAGGTCAACTTTCGGCAACTCTCGAACCGCCATCATCCGTTAAATACAATGGGAGCCCGCAGCGCCCTGCTGGACTTGGCGGGAGAGCTCCGTCGACGTCCGTACTCTTCTCAAGTTACGCCGTAGTCCGCCATCGGTTCTCACGTCAAAAGGCGCGCGCCCTAAGCCAAGTAGAGGCCGCCGTTGACGTCGAGGACGTGCCCGGTGATGTAGGCGGCTTCATCGCTCGCTAGGAAAACGATCGCGGAGGCTACGTCCTGGGCCGTGCCCATGCGGCCGAGAGGGATGCGGTTTTTCAGTTCGGTTTTCACGGCCTCAGAGAGCACGTCGGTCATGGGGGTGGCGATGAAGCCTGGGGCTACGGCGTTTACGGTGATGTTGCGCGAGGCGATTTCGATGGCGATGGCTTTGGTCAGGCCGACGAGGCCGGCTTTGGCGGCGACGTAGTTGGCTTGGCCCGCGTTGCCCATTTGCGCGACTACGCTGGCGATGTTGATGATGCGGCCTGCGCGGGCGCGCATCATTGTGGCGAGGGATTGTTGGATACAGAGATGCGCGCCGGTCAGGTTGGTGCGGATGACCGCGTCCCAGTCTTCTTGCTTCATGCGGAGGGCCAGGCCGTCGCGGGTGATGGCGGCGTTGTTGACGAGAATGTCGAGGCGGGTGAATTTTTCGAGGGTTTGTTTGAAGCCGGATTTTATTTGGTCGGGGTCGGCTACGTCCATTCTTATGGCGATGGCTTCGCCGCCGGCGGCCTGGATGTCGGCGACCAGAGTGATGAGTTTTTCTTCGTTCCGGGCTGCTACCGCAACCTTTGCGCCCGCTTCGGCCAATGCTAGCGCGGTTTCGCGGCCTATACCTTGGCTGGCGCCGGTGACTAGGGCTACTTTGTCTTTTAGGCTGAACATCTTTTTTTCTGTGCTCACTTTTTTCCGTATCGAAGATTTAACCCCAAGACCCACACTGAAAGAAAGGAAGGTGGGGCCACCTTCTTGCGGTTAGGGCCTCGGCAAGCCTCGTTCTACCTACGCCGCATCGGAACGAGCGCCGGCGATTTTCTCTACCGTGGCGGCCAAACTTTTTTCGTCCTCGACGTTGAGCGTGGCAGCCGAGCGCTCGATTTGGCGAAGGAGGCCGGATAGGACGCGGCCTGGGCCGACTTCCACGAATGTGTTTACGCCTTCCTCGATCAGGAGGCGGATGGATTCCTCCCAGCGGACGGGCATCGTAACTTGACGGACCAGGGCTTCGCGGGCTTCTTCGCCGGTCGAGATGGTGTCGGCATCGACGTTGGTTACCAGCGGCACGGACAAATTTGAGAAGCTCGTGCGCTTCAGATCTTCGGCCAGGTGTTCTTGCGCCGGTGCCATGAGCGCGGAGTGGAAGGGGGCGGAGACTGCCAAAATTACGGCGCGCTTGGCGCCGAGTTGCGAGGCGATTTCCACGGCGCGCTTTACGGCGGCGGCGTGGCCGGAGATGACGGTTTGCTCGGGGGAATTTAGATTTGCGGCGGAGCAGATTTCGCCGTTCGAGGCGCGTTTGCAGGCGTCGACGACTACGGCGGGCGACAAGCCCATGATGGCGGCCATTGCGCCTACCCCTGCAGGGACGGCTTCCTGCATGTAGGTGCCGCGCTTGCGGACGAGTTTGACGGCATCCGAGAACTTCAGCGAGCCGGCAGCCACGAGCGCGGAATATTCGCCGAGGCTGTGGCCTGCTACAAAATCGGGAGTGAGGCCTCGCTCGGCGAGGACTCGAGAGACGGCGACGGAGCAGGTGAGGATCGCTGGCTGCGTGTTGGCGGTGAGTTTGAGCTCGTCTTCGGTGCCTTCAAAGCAGATTTTGGATATGGAGAAGCCCAGGGCAGTGTCGGCTTCTTCGAAGACGGCGCGGGCTGCGGGATATTTTTCGGCCAGCTCTTTGCCCATGCCGGGGTACTGCGAGGCTTGGCCTGGAAATACGAATGCTACTTTGCCCATCGTTAATTCCTCTCCTGAGCCGTCATGCGAGAACGCTCGCGGCCGAGAGCTCCTGTTCGATTTTTTCGTTGATGCGCGCGCGGGACAGGCCCGCCGCTACGCGGATGGCGTTTTTGATGGCTTTGGCGTTCGAACGGCCATGGCCGATGACGCAAACGCCGCGCACACCCAAGAGCGGTGCGCCGCCGTACTCCGTGTAGTCGATTGTTTTTTTCAAACCCTTCAAGGCCCCGCGCGAAAAAAGAAAACCGACCTGGGACGCCAGCGAGCTCTGGATCGATTTTTTCAGCAGGCCGAATATCTGGACGGCGAGGCCTTCGCAAATTTTCAAGGCAATATTGCCGACAAAACCGTCGCTCACGATGACGTCCACGTTTCCTGAGAAAAGATCTCCGCCTTCGACATTGCCTACAAAATGAACCGGACTCTTTTTCAGACGCGTGTAAACCTCGCGGGTGAGTTCATTGCCCTTCATTTCTTCTTCGCCAACGGAGAGCAAGCCGACGCGGGGGCGGCGGTTGCCGAAGGTAGCGCGATAATAGATTTCGCCCATCACTGCAAATTGCACCAGATGCTCGGGCTTGGAGTCGACGTTGGCGCCGACATCCAGGAGAACCGAGACGCCACCCTTGGCGTTCGGGAAAGGCGCGGCAAGCGCGACGCGATCGACCGACTCAAGAGTACCTAGCAAAAACCTTGCAACCGTCATTACGGCGCCGGTGTTGCCCGCACTGACCAGCCCATCCGCTTTCGCTTCCCGCACCAAACGCGCGGCGACGTGAACTGAGCTGTCCTTCTTGCGCCGAAACGCCTGAGCCGGATGATCTTCCATGGAGATCACTTCGCTTGCCGGGATAATGTCGATGGGCAAGTTGGGCGCGGCGTGTTTGGCCAGCTCCGCGCGGACCACATGGGGCTGCCCGACGAGTAAAACCCGGACGCCCAACTCCCGTGCAGCCAGGACACTACCTTCAACCTCGGGGCGGGGCGCGTTGTCTCCGCCCATGGCGTCAACAGCGATTGTGATCATCGGATTTATCCGACCGCTTCATCGGGCCGCAAGTTCCTGTACGGGACCCGGCAGAAAAAGGCGGCGTCAGGCCGACTTGTCTTGGACAGCGCGGCCCTTATAGAAGCCGCAATGGGGACAAGCCTGATGCGGCTGCTTGGTTTCGTGGCAATTCGGGCATTCGCCGAGCGCCGGCTTCTCTAGAAAATCATGGGCTCGCCTGGTGCTCGTCCGTCGCTTCGAATGCCGTCTTTTTGGGTTAGGCATAGCAATACTCCTCGTTCCCGCCCTCGTGGGCGGATTCTATGGGCTTTCGGCCCTGTAAACTATTGTTTTTTCAGCCAGTCCTGCTTCAGGCGCGCGAGAGGGGCTAGCCGCGGATCCGTCGCGTGGGTCTCGCAGCGGCACTCCTCGTGATTCAGGTTAGCACCGCAATTTGGGCACAATCCCCGGCAGTCACTCTGGCAAATGACCTTCAGGGGCAGAGCCAACAGCACCTGTTCTCTTAAAACATCCGCCAGAAAGAGTCCATCGCCTTCAAAAAAGGCAATTTCCGTATCGTCGTCCTTGAGCCGGTCTTCTTTCGGCTTTGCGCCTTTGGGAAGAGGAGCATAGAAGAGGTCAAACGAGCGGTTCACGTCTTCGATGACCGGTTCAAGACAGCGCGCGCAAACCATTTCGATCTTGGTTTCGAGCTGGCCTTCGATGCGAATCTGGCCTTCGAGAAGTTCGGCCGTGGCGGTGACTTCCAGAGCCGCGACCTGCTTGATCTCGGAAGAATGGAAATCGATGCTGCCCGGGGCGTAGGTCTTCCGGATACGCAGCTTCCTAACCGCGAGTTCTTTTACATCGAGGAACAAGTCTGGGACCCCTCCGCCGCTAACGCTCATGCTTTATCATTATTCCGTCGTGCGAGCAGCAAGTCAAGGAACGGAGCCGCTTTCTGGCGCTTTTGCTGCATGGATGGCAAGGGGTGGCTCTAGTACCAACGGACAGCGCGTTCGCTTAAACCGATGCTGCGCGTGATTGCGGTTGGATGCCGGTGGCTTGTACGCGCGAAATGATCCATCCTTCCGGCTTCTGAATCAGGATGACGGTCATCCGTACACAGCCGGGATTCGGCTTCTCGAGTTTTTCGGGGGGTTCCCAAGCGAGAGTGATCATGATGGCCTTGTTTCCGACAAACTGGACGTCCTCGATTTTGCCCTGCGTCCTGGCCCACCCGGTAGCCCGGAAGATAAGTTTTGCGGCCTCTCGGATGTGCGGGGGGCCAATCCACAGATTGCCGTCCGGATCCACGAATTGGCCATCGGCGGAGAACATGCCGGCGAACTCTCCGGCGTCGCCGGAATTCCAGGCTTCGGCAAATTTCAGAACGGAAAAGATCCTCTCGGCCGGATGTATTTCCGAAACGGCTGCGTGATGGGATATCTGTTCGCGGAGGCCTTCCAGAGTCAGTCCGCGATCGCGCAAAAGACGTGCCGCCAAGGAGTTTTTTTCGCGGAGAATCCCGAGAAGAAGATGCTCCGTGCCAATGTGTTTGTCACCGAGGTGTTCCGCCTCTTCCGCGGCTCGGTTGAGGATGTGTTTGGACTCGAGGCTCAGAGGGACCTCGACGGAAGTGGAGATGCGCTCGCCGCGCGTGATGTGGGCTTCGATTTCCTCGCGGAGGGACTGCACGCCGCCCTTTTCGTCGAAAAACCTGCGGGTGAGTGCGTGATCCTCGCGGAGTAACCCGAGCAGCAGGTGCACTGTCTCGATGGTTTGGCTACCGTATTGGCTTGCTTCATAGCGTGCGAAGAAAATCGCGCGGCGGGCTTTTTCCGTATAGCGTTCAAACATACACAGCTCACATCTCCGGCGGATGGCCGGTGCAGCTGATTCCCGGTCTTCCCTTTGGGTGCGAGCTGCGGAAGCGAGAATACCACCAGGGAAAGGGCGTCGGGAAGACGGGAGCTGTGAAAGAGGTCCCCGGTGAGCCGGCGAACGAGAAAGGCCAGGAGCGAGCAAGAATTGCACAGGACTAGTACCAGGATGCCATTTTCGACAACCAAGGGCCGCAGAACGTATGTTATTGACATAGCTGTACTTATCGAGAAAGTCGATCCTTCGCCGACTTTGGCTTATTTCGTGCCCTTCAGGAGGTCCCAGTCGACATTACATTGGGGGGAGACTTCATGAGATTCCGCACCATCCTTTCCTTGGCTACCTTTTTTGTTGCCTGCTTCACTTTGGCCGTATTCGCGCAACCACTGCCGGCGCATGCGGCCAGATATGGCACGAACCTAGCGCCCGAGAACCAATCCGTGGCCGGCCAGATCGCTTCGGTGGGTGACGCGGCTTTTGTCATCAGCATCACAAAAGACAAACAAAAACCGGAAACCGTGGAGTTTCTGGTGGATGACAAGACGAAAGTCGAAGGGAAACTGACGATCGGAGCGCAAGCGATGGTGGAATACCGCTCGGACAGCGGGAAAAACATTGCCGTTCACGTTGTAGTGACGCCCGCCTCCGGCATCGAGCCTTACTGACCTACTGCTTTTCCTCTTCGCCACTTAGTGCAATCCTGTATATCTCCCAGCCCGGTACAGGATCAATCTGGAGAACTCTATTCGAGGAGTCCTGATGCGCACGACTCTGAAGATTGTCCTGCCCCTAGTCGTCAGCGTGGCGGTGGTGTCTGCGTTGTTCGCGGCTTATCAGGTGCGTACCGAGAGGCGCAATCTGCGCAGCGAGCTTTCGCGTCGCGCGGAAATTCTTGGCGAAAGTCTTCAGGAGACGGTCGAACCTTTACTGGATCACGGGCCTTACAAGAATTTGCAACGGATCGTGGCACGCTTCGGGCAGAGAGAACACTTGAAGGGCGTCGCGGTCTATGACGAGGCGGGCGCGGCACTGGCGATCACCGCGGGGCTGGCCCCGGAATTTCAGACACGTCCGGCCGCGGCAGTACGGGCCGCACAGCTGGACGCAAACTATGGAGAATTTCTGACAATGGACCCGGCGGCCGGGGCGCCTCCGGTCCCGATGCACATTTTTGCGCTGCCTTTGCACCGGGACGGGCAGGTCGCCGGCACGCTTGTCCTGTTTCATGACGCGAGCTACATCAACACGCAGGTACAGCACACCCTCAGAGACGCGCTTCTCAATGCCGCGATTCAGACCCTGCTGATCAGCCTGCTTGCGTTCGTGCTGGTGAGGTGGACATTCACCGCACCGCTGGCGCTGACGGCGAAATGGCTGCGAACGCTCAGAGCAGGGCAAACGCATGCTCCGCCGATCACATCGCAAGGAGAAATTTTCGACCAGCTGCATCAGGAAGTGACGCATCTTGCGCAGGATCTAAACGCGGCGCGGGCGTCGGCGGAGGAGGAAGCGCGGCTGCGCAATTCCCATGTTTCCATCTGGACGGCGGAACGCTTGCGCGTGAGTTTACAGAACAAATTGCAGGAGAAGCCGCTATTTGTGGTCTCAAACCGCGAACCGTATTTGAACGTCCACAACGAAAAAGACAATTCCATCGGAATCATCGTGCCAGCCAGCGGCGTGGTGACGGCGATTGAGCCGGTGCTGGTGGCGTGCGACGGGACGTGGGTCGCGCACGGCTCGGGAAGCGCGGACCGCGAAGTCTCCGACGCATACGACCACCAGCGCGTGCCGCCGGAACGGCCGAGCTATACGCTCCGGCGTGTGTGGCTCAGCAGTGAAGAAGAAAAAGGGTATTACCAGGGATTTGCGAACGAGGGGCTCTGGCCGCTCTGCCATATTGCGCATACGCGGCCGGTATTCCGTCCGGAAGATTGGGTGCTCTACCAGCGAGTGAACCGGCGCTTTGCGGACGCCGTGCTGCAGGAGATGGAAGGGACGGAATCGCCGATTCTGCTGGCGCAGGACTATCACCTCGCCCTGTTGCCCCGGATGGTCAAGGAGGCGCGGCCGGATGCGCGTGTGGCGATCTTCTGGCATATTCCGTGGCCGAATCCGGAAGTGTTCGGAATTTGCCCCTGGCAGAAGGAATTGGTCGACGGACTTCTCGGAGCCGACTTGATCGGTTTTCATATTCAATCGCACTGCAACAATTTTCTGGAGACAGTGGATCGCGCGGTGGAAGCGCTGACGGAGTGGGACCGTTTTGCGGTGAATCGCCAGGGGCATGTCACGAGGGTGAGGCCGTATCCCATCAGTGTGGCGTTTCCGGAAAATGGGCACGGCGGAAACGAAACGCGGAATTCTGGAGAAGAGCGCGCGGCGCTGTGCAGCGAGCTGGGGATCGACGGGAGCCTGCTCGGCGTGGGCGTCGATCGCGTCGATTACACGAAGGGAATCATTGAGCGCTTCCGGGGCATCGAGCACTTCCTGGATCTTCATCCCGCTTACCAACATCGCTTCACGTTTGTGCAAATTGGAGCGCCGAGCCGCACGGAAATAGACCGCTACAAACATTTTCTGGATGAGGTGAGCGCGGAAGCGGACAGGATTAATGCGCGGTTCCAGGCCGGACGTTGGAAACCCATTGTGCTGCTGAAGAAACACCACTCGCACCAGGAAATCGCCCGTTATTACCGTGCCGCTTCGGTCTGCCTGGTCACTTCGCTGCACGACGGGATGAATTTGGTGGCCAAGGAATTTATTGCGGCGCGGGAGGATGAGCGCGGAGTCCTGATGCTAAGCACGTTCGCGGGCGCCGCGCACGAACTGCCGGACGCGTTGCTCGTGAATCCCTATGACGTGCAGCAGGTGGCTGAAGCCATCTACCGCGCCCTCGAGATGCCCGAGGAAGAGCAGGCCCGACGGATGGAGCGAATGCGAAAAAACGTGCGCGAACACAACGTCTATCGATGGGCCGCCCATCTGCTTTCCGATCTCACGGAGATCCGCATCGATACTCCGGAACGAATCGAGGTGCAGCAAATACCATGACCATACCGTCGCGGAACCGGCTTACTGGATCTTCCCCTCTGGAGCACGCCGTCACAGCGCCTGTCGAACAGGAGAGCCGTAACATGAACACGGCGGAAACACCATTCGAGTTCTTCACCGTAGCGTACCTGACGCGCATTGGCAATCAGTCCGCGGGCACGCCCGCGGAGTTGCTGAAGGGCCTGCAACAGTCAAGCGATGCCTCCATCTTTCATCACACTTTCCAAACGCTGAGCAGCCACCATTTTCTTACCGAGGGATTTTCCAATGACTTTGCGCAGTGGGCACACGCCGACGCCAACCGGGAAGACCTGGCGGAGCAGCTCGCAGCGCTCGATGTGCGCGATTACCTTTCCATCGCCGCGCTGCGCACCGATTTGTGCCGCGTGGTGCAGGAATACTGCGCGGCGAACCCGGCGTTTGCCGAGCAGACGGCGCTGGAGCGCTTTTATTTCTGCGAAAGCTCGGAGGTCACCCTGCCCGTGGGTTTGGCGGCGCGAACGCTCGAAGAATTCCGCACCGGTATCGAGCACCTGAGCCATGCCTCCTTCTATTTCCACTTCATTTCTTCGCGGCTGCGCCTGCAATTGCAAACAAACGACTTTTCGCATTGGCTGGCGGACGGACTGGGGCTGGGTACGCTGGCGGACAGCGTCAATCACATCGACATTTACACGAACACGCTCGACAGCGCCCGCGCCAAAGTGCTGCGGCTGATCGACCGCGAGAGGAGAAGAGGATGAGTGAAGTAGCAATCGCCAGCCGGATTCCACTGGACGACTACGCAGCGCTGCTCGGCGCCGGCGAAATCGACGAGCTTCGCGTTCTCGCGAAACCATTGAAGGGCCGAAGCATGCAAATGATCAATTCCACCGCAGTAGGCGGAGGAGTCGCGGAGATTCTCATCCGCCTGCTGCCGCTCGCGGAGGAACTCGGGCTAAACATGCGCTGGGATGTGATGACGGGCGGCGATGACTTTTACGGAGTAACGAAATCGTTTCACAACGCGCTGCACGGCGCGCCGTACCACGCGGATCCCAAGGACTTTGAGATATTTCTCGCGTGCAATCAGCAAAACCTGGCGCGGCTTCCGCTCGACGCAGAGTTCATGATCATCCATGATCCGCAGCCTGCGGCGCTCATCGAGGGACGGAAAAAGAACGGAAATCACTGGGCCTGGCGGTGCCATATTGATCTGTCACACCCCAACCGGCAGGTTTGGGATTTTCTCGAGAAATACGTGGCTCGCTACGACGCCTCGATGTTTTCCTCGCCAGAATTTGCGCGCGAGCTCCCCATCCCTCAGTATCTTTTCTATCCGGCGATCGATCCTCTTTCAGAGAAGAACCGCGATCTGGAACCGGAGTTGGTGACGCAGACGCTGGCGCGCTATCAGATCGATCCGCTGCGTCCCATACTCACGCAGATTTCGAGGTTCGACCGGCTGAAAGATCCCGTGGGAGTGATCCGTGCGTACCGCATTGTGAAGCGCTATTTCGATTGCCAGCTGGTGCTTGCCGGCGGAAGCGCTTCGGACGACCCCGAGGGCGCGGAGGTTTTGAAAGAGGTCCAGCAGGAAGCGAATGGCGAGGCAGACATTCACATCCTCGAATTGCCGGCCTGGGCGCCGCTGGAGGTGAATGCTCTTCAGCGTGCCTCAACGATTGTGATCCAGAAGAGCCTGCGGGAAGGTTTCGGGCTGACCGTTTCCGAAGCTCTGTGGAAGAAAAAACCGGTGGTGGCTTCGGCGGTGGGTGGTATTCCTGTGCAAATCATCCATAAACACACCGGGCTTTTGGCGCACTCGGTGGAAGGCACGGCGTATCAGATTCGTTTTTTGCTTTCGCATCCGGAGATCGCGACCAAGCTCGGCGAGAACGGGCACGAGCACGTGAAGGAAAACTTTCTGATTACGCAAAAGCTTAAGCGCTATTTAACGCTTTACCTGGCGATGGCGCACACGAAGTAAGGCGGAAGCTCATGAGCTTCCGGAGTTATTGACAAATATTAGTAAGTCAGCGACCAGCCGACCATGGTCATCGTCAGTACGAGCAACAGCATTCCCGTGCTAATCACGCTGAGAACTCTCCCGTGGCCGAGGAGATAGTCGCGCGACTCCGCGTCAATGCAGAGAAGGACGGAAACAACCAGAACGACGGCCCAGGCAAGAATCGCCGGCAGGCCGGGGTATCTGCCGATCATCGAGAGAAATTGGCCCGGGGGCTGGCCCGCGGGAATCCACCATGGAATCATGGGAGCGACGCCGGCGGCGAGAGAAAGAGTCAGCAGTTTGCGCGTGAACCAGCCCTTGATTTTTGGACGGGCTTCTTTCCAGACAAAATAGTCCCAGGCAAGCAAGGCGACGGCAAAGAGCACCCAGCCGTAGAGCGCGGCTTTTTGGTCAAACCACCACCAGGCGCGAAAGACGAACCGCGCATTGTGCGCCATCACGAAGCGCGGGAGCAGAAACACGGCCACAAGGCCGTTGGCGGCCACGGCGACGAGCAGCGTGATAAGGCTCATCAACTGAAACCAGTAGCGCGTAGGAACACGCCGACAGCGGGTGCATACGGATTGTTTGGGCAGGAAATTAAGTCCACATCGGTCGCAGAACACGGCTGGTCTCCCTAATCGGGGGATTCGATCCTGCTGATCGAAACAAAGAGTATCTGATTGGAATCGCAAAAAACTACTGGTCTGACGGGCAGTTGAAAGGGCAGGCAGTATTGGTAGTATGGAGGGATCCAGCCAGATACCCTTTCGGGGCGAAGTGCCTGAAGAGCAGTGTCAAAAAACTGAATAAACCTGAAGAAATCGCACGGTCCGGCGGGGGTGCAATATGACCGAGGCCTCGAAACAATGGGAAGGCCAGATTGTCGATGGGATTTTTCCCTTGCGGCAATATCTTGGTGGATCCGATCACAGCGCTGTGTTCTTAACCGAATACAGCGAGGGTGAGCCGCAAAAGGCGGCTATCAAACTTATTCCGGCGAACGCGGCAACGGCCGACGCGCAGATTTCGAGCTGGGAGTCTGCCGCGCAACTGTCGCATCCGAATCTGCTGCGCTTATTCCGCGGAGGGCGGTCGAGGATCGACGGCAACGATCTGCTTTACCTGGTGATGGAGTACGCCGAAGAAGACCTCTCGCAGATTCTTCCGCAGCGGGCGCTGACTACGGAAGAAACGCGTGACATGCTCTCGCCGGTTCTGGATGCGCTCGAATATCTCCATGGCAAGGGTTTTGTGCATGGTGACCTGAAGCCCGCCAATATCCTGGCCATGGGAGATCATCTGAAGATCTCCAGTGACGCGATTTCGCGGATAGGAGAAGCACCGGGCTCCGCCAAGCGAGCGGGCGCATACGATCCCCCGGAAGCCATCAGCGGAATATTGACGCCGGCGGCTGACGTTTGGTCGTTGGGGACGACTCTGGTCGAGGTGCTGACGCAGCACTTGCCGGAGTGGGGATCCGGGCCGCAACGCGAGCCGCTCGTGCCGGCCAATCTTCCGGCGCCCTTCCTCGAGATTGCGCAGCAATGTCTGCACTTGGAGCCTCAGCGGCGCATCAGCGTCAGAGATATCGCGGCGCGCATGAATTCACGGGCGGCGGTAGCTTCCGCTTCGGCGCCTGCTGCGCCGGCTTTGCGTGTGAGCCAAGCCGTCGTAGCAGGACAGGCTTCTCCGCTCGCGTCCCGACTGATGACATCGCTGCCTGTGCCTCCCAGACCAGCGCCCCAACTGCAGTCGAATCGACATCGGCCGCCTCCCTACAGGGATTCGGGTGCCCGTCCGCGCTTTCTAGTTCCGCTGGTTGTGGCGGCCCTGGCGTTCGCTGCAGTTTTGACGGTGCCGCGACTGCTGACGCACCGTACGGAAACTCCGTCCCGACCAGCCGCGGAGAAACCGGCTCGCGCGGATGATCTCAGAAACCCCGTCGCATCGGTGGATTCGCCCAAGCTAAAGGTCAAATCCGGGCACGACCCTGCCGCTTCTGGGACGGCGAAGTCCGCAGCACCAGACACACAGCAACCAGCACAGCGGACCGCGCTACCATCCGGACCGGGCGCTCTAACCGCTACCAACGCAAAGGAAAAGCCTGTTCCTGCAGCGACGGTGACCGCACCGCCTGCCTCAGAAGAAGCCGTGCCACCTGCCACGGGTAGGATCGCTTCGGCCAGGGGGGAGGTCCTGGATCAGGTGTTGCCGGATGTGCCGGCGAAGGCCCGCGCCACGATTCACGGAAAAGTGCGCGTCAGCGTAAAGGTGCATGTCGACCCCGCGGGCGGAGTGTCTCTGGCGGAGTTCGACTCGCCCGGGCCCAGCCAGTTTTTCGCTGATCTGGCATTGCAGGCCGCGAGAAAGTGGGCCTTCACGCCGCCCGAAGTGGACGGAAAAAGTGTGGCCAGCGAGTGGCGGCTGAGGTTTGAGTTCACGCAAAGCGATACCAAAGTCATTCCCGCGCAAACCGCTCCTTAGGAGCCATCCGCCAGGAGATATCTGGAGCTGAGTGTTTCCGGGAAGCGCTGCGCCGAGGTGATCGCCTGGACGTATCGAAGCGCTCGGGAGACACCTGTACCGAGGGACGGAGCTTCCACCTCTTTCGCGTATGAGTAACTCCCCGAACCAGCTGAAAGCAATCAGGTTATAGCGTAGTTAGCGGCTATCTGGCCTGCCGTACCATACCGCCATGAACTCTCAACTCGTACTTTCGCTTCGAGCAGGCGGCGATTTTCGTGCGCCCGCAGATGGCGGAGCCCGAGCGAATGAACGAGCGGCAAAATCAGAAAGGTACGGGCAACAAGTCTCGCCCGGAGATAGGAACGGGCTGGCTCGGTGGCGCAATCCGCTTCGCGGGTGTGCTCATGGCGATCGGCGGGATCTCGCTCATGGCTGGATTTGAGACCGCGCGCAGGACGCTGCCGGCCACCGCAAGGGATAGTGAAACTCAGGCGCAGAGACCTTCTCACCCGGTTTCGGCTGTCGAGATGACGAGCGCCGAGAAAAGCAATGCCAATGCGGATTTCAGCCGGCTCCCGCCGCAGCAGCAAGCGGAGCGCTTGCTCGAACGGGCCATGCATGACGACGCTGCCTCTCTGGACCTGTTGCGCGAAAATGTGGATGGCTGGCGAGGCCATCTTAAGAATACCGACCAGCTTTTTGATTTGGTGCTAGCGGCGCTGAATTCGCACGATCTTCGCGTGCGAACCGCGGCTGTAGACGTGGACCTTGCGGCCAACAATTTGAGCAAATCGCCGGAAAGCGTGGCGCGGTTGATCCGGCAGTCACAGCGCGATCCCACCGCGCGCGGGATGGCGCTCTGGAGGCTCGGTTCGCTAGGAAATCGCGGCGTTGAACCTGAGAAGGTGCTGGCCAGTTTGCTGGCTTACGCGCGCGATCCGAGCGAGCACACGCGCTACTGGGCTGTCGAAGGATTGGCAATGCTGGGCAACGACGCCACGATCGATCCGTTACTGGAGGTCCTGGCCCACGATCGCTCGCCGCGAGTGCGCGAGCGTGCGGCAAGCAGCCTCGGCCAATCCGGCATGCTCACACGGGAAGAGCGGCTGGCGGCTGTGCCGCATTTGCTGAACTTTGCCGACGACGATTCGCTGGCAACAAACACGCGGGAGCTGGTGTATGGCACCCTTCGTGTAATCACGGGCGCGGCGCTCGGCAACGATGCCAATGCTTGGCGCGCGTGGTGGTCAAATCACGATCCGGCACATGTGCGCCCCCGTGAGAGCACGAAGGTTCTGCGCGCCTAAGCCCCGGTTGAGCACGTATTCCTTTGTATACAGCGGTTTCGCTTCGTCTCTGTACCCCTACACAAATTCAGTCAGGGCTTGAGAAGATAGGCTCTCCAGAAATGGCAGGCTGGGAAACTCGAGTATCACTTGGGAGGATACATTGACGCACTCTTTCCTCAAGACCGCCGGGCCGCTCTTCCTAGGCCTGCTCGCCGTCTTCATTGCAACGGGAGCAGTCTCCCCCGCATCGGCGCAGGAAAAGAAAGCCCCGCAAACGGATGGCGTGGATAACACCAAGATGGGGGCATATCGAGCCATTGCACAGCATGCGTATCTAGAGTTTCAGAAGGGAGACTACGCAGCTGCGGCTCAGCTTGCACGGAGCCTTGAGCGCGTGTGGGATAAAGGCGAAGACTATGGCGGCGACACCGCTCTCAAGAAAACACATCCCGACCTGTTCGAACAGATCGACAAAGCCATGGACGATTTCATCACGCCATTGATGGAGTACAAAGCGAAAGCCCCTGATCAAGCCAGAATCAAGGCGGCTTTTAGCGCCTACATGGAAAAACTGAAGCTCGCTGATTGAGCTGCGAACTGTGCCTTCGACCGTATGGCCCCAACAACAGGCCGGCGCGGCCTTGGGCTGCACTCGATTTTCAAGAATCCACAAAGCGGCAAAAACCAATGCGGTTCATTGCGATGGTCTCCCGTTCACGAAAACTTTTCCTTTTCATCTAACTGCGGCGGGCACGCGGAACAGCCAGCTCAGCAGAAGATGTGTAGGCCAGTAAACCATTCCGACGATGACAAGGAAGGCAGCCATCAGGTGCACGGGGGCAGGTCCCCAGGCGCGGAGGAAGACCGGGTCGCGGTAGGCGTAGTTCATGTTTAGCTCCGCCGGCAAGAAGCGGGAAACGATCAGGAGACCGGCGACGATGGCGGCTTCCAGTCCCAAGGCGCGCCTGTCATAGCCGACTCTGCGCAGAGTCCAGAGAAGGACGAGAGGCAGCCCGACGTGAAAGGAGGAGAGCAGGCGGACCCAGAGCGGATACCGGGCGGCCCACATGTAATCTGTTCCGCCGATGAGAAAGCTTCCTGTCGTAAGCCGCCAGCCAACGTCCAGAATCCAAAATAGACCGGCGGCCAGAGAGTTGACGGCTTGGCTGGAAAGGAGCAATGGATTCGCCGACCAAATCCCGATAAAACTCAGGATCACGGCGACGTCGCACAGGTGCAGCAGATTTGCCCAGCCCCACACGCGGAAATATGTGGGAAGCCAGACGAGCATCCAGCACAAACTAGCCCACCGGAGTACCGGAAAAGTGTTCGAGCCCAGCGACATGGATTTTTGCCTTTTTGCTGCGGAAAGACGGCTAAGGCTATCACAACCGATGGCCTAGATTGGCGCGCGGCAATGCTGTCGCCCCCGAAGCGCGTAGTGTCCAGTGCCTAGCGGTAACCCAACTCGGGGCCGAGCGGCGTGGAACTTGGCATGAAGGTGCCGCTGCCACGGGCAGCTTCTTTGCCGCGATTGTCCAAGAGGACCCCTTCGGCGATGTACAGCCGCTTCGAACGGCTGACGACCTGGCCTCGTGCCAGAAGATGGCCTTCAGAAACTGGCCGAAGAAAATAAAGCTGGAACGAGGAGGTTACGACAAAGAAGTCCGTGACGAGAGACTGCACGGCGAAAAAGGTGGCGTCGTCGAGCGCTTTGAAATAAACCGCGCCGTGAATCGCGCGGGCGGCATGATGGAAGTCCGCGCGCACGGGCATTTCAATTTCCGCGCGTCCCGCTTCTTCTATGCGAAGCCGCGGCTGGAACCATTTGTTTATCGGCGCGCTGTCATACATCGCAACCAGTGTTTCAAAGTGTGTGCGTTCCATGGCGTGTGGTCGGTTCGTCTCCGGGATTCAAAAAGATTCGGAATTCTAGCCCAGGATCGAGGCCGTCGGGCCGAAATGCTCCTGGTGCTTCCTGAGCAAGAATTGATCCGTCATTCCGGCGATGTAATCGCAAACGACGACGTGGCGCGCCTCTGTGGCCGCAGATTCCTCATGACTGGGCGGCATCGAGCCGGGCGAATCGAGGTAGTACAGGAAGAGCTCTTCGAGGCAACGGACGGAGCGGTCGCGGTCTTCGGTGATGGCCGGATGATTATAAATGTGCTTGAACAGATAACGTTTTAGTTCGGCGTTGCCCTCGGCGAGAGGTTTGCTGAAACCTGCGAACCTGCTCGGCGCCCGCCGGATTTCGGCAACGGTTTTGGTCCCGGAAGCGAGCACGCGATGCTGCGTGGCATCGATGAGATCGGTGGCGAGACGGTCCAGCACGAGCCGGAGCGCTGCGTTGAATTTCAGCTTCTCCCTCCCAGCGGGGTAGGCAGCGTCTATTTGCGCGTAAGCCTCGGCGAAGAGGGGAGCTTCTTTTCCCAAGACATCGAGATCGAGCAGCCCTGCTTCGCGCGCGTCATCGAGGTCCGCGGTGTTGTAGGCGATTTCGTCTACCCAATCGATGAGCTGCCCTTCGAGCGGCGTGCGAAGGTCGAGAAGATACTCGGCAAGGTACGGGAATTCGGCGGTGGTGTAGTCGCGTGAGTGCTTGATGATGCCTTCGCGGACCTCGAAGGTGAGATTCAAGCCAGGAAAATCGAGATAAGGGCTTTCGAATTGTTCCACGATGCGGAGCGCCTGGAGATTGTGATTGAAGCGCGAGCCCCTGGCGCGCATGAGCTCGTCCAGTTTTTTTTCGCCGGCGTGGCCGAAGGGCGGATGGCCTATGTCGTGAACAAGAGCGAGAGTCTCGGCCAGCTCGGTGTTAAGGCCGAGAGCCGCGGCAACGGTGCGGGCAATTTGCGAAACTTCCAGAGTATGCGTGAGCCGATTACGAAAGTGATCGGAATAGCGGATGGTAAAAACCTGAGTCTTGGCTTCGAGGCGCCGAAAAGCTCGCGAGTGAATGATGCGGTCGCGGTCGCGCGCGTATTCGCTGCGGTAGGGATGCGGGGGTTCAGGAAAGCGGCGTCCGCGTGAGAGTTCCACACGCATCGCCCATGGCGCGCTAGCGGGAAGTGATTCGATGAGCGGCTCCGGCGAAGGACAGAAACATTACCGTCCATTTTCATTCTTGAGCGTCTTCAAACTTTTTCGAAGGACAAGAAGATCCGCTCGAACTTGCAGCGCAGAGTAGCCATGCTCAGGACTTAGGCGCGAGCGTTTCCAGGCCGCGGTCCGCTTCTTCTGAGACTGCTGTATTCGGGAATTCTTTCTTAAGCTGCGTATAGACATCCACAGCCTCTTTAGGATTGCTCTGTCGCAAAGTCTCGGCAAGCTCGAGAAGAACGAGAGGTCGCGGCACGAAGACGGAAGGGTGATCCGCCAGGTCGCGGAAAGCTTTGGCGGCCTCGGCCGGTTTTCCGGTGCGCTCGTAAATCACTCCGATTTGATATTGCGCCATGGCCACGAGTTCCTTGTCCTTGCCGGAGCTGATCTTCTTCAATTGTTCGAGAGCCTGATTGTGGCGCTCCAGGTCCTCATAACAAAGCGCCGCATAGTAGGCGGCGAGCCTGCCCGGATTCGTGTTCGGATATTTTTCGGCGACCGCGGAAAACTTCTTGACAGCGTCTTCCGCGCGCGCAAGTTCGGTCGGATAGAACGCCTCGCCAGGATCGTTGGGATCGGGTGCGGCAGCGATGCGCGCAGAATAGGCCCTGGTAGCGAGGTCGAGCGCCGCGGTGGCCTGCACTGTTTGACGGTCGTTATAAAACCGCCAGCTGAAATAGCCGACGGCGACAACTACGACAGCGAGGACAGCAGCCGCGAGCACCGTGGTGTGCGAAAAGACGGCTTCGGCGCCGTGCTCGATCGCATCGTGAATCTTGTCCTGCTTCAATTCCTTGCGCGAAATATGTTCCGCCACAAACGCTCCTCGGCTTGGATTGGAATCCTCAATCCTAGCATAAATAGCGGGTGAGCGGCCTCGTCGCGCGGCGGCCTAGGTTCGCCCGCTTTCTAAATTACCCTTGCAACATGGAGGGTAAGAGACGGCAACTCTCTGGCGGCGCGAGTGTTAAATTAGAGGGATGCAAGTTGCGTGTGTCCATTGCGGGGCCGAACACAGACTGAAAGAGGCCGACTCTACCGTTCATCCAAGGGTACAGTTTAGGTGCTCGAAATGCGGGAAAACCACCGTTGTGGAGATGAAGCGGCGCCCGGACCAGACCGTTGTGATCAGCCCGCTGCCTTCCTTTGCCCGCGCCGACGCTTCCAGTTCGAATTTGCACTTTCCGCCGGAAGACGATGGATTGAAGCTGCCCGCCGACGGCGTATTTGTGCTCGCCATCACCTCCGGGCCTGCGAACGGCGAGGTTTTTAGGCTGGCGAAACCGCGCGTGGTGATCGGGCGGAAGGGCGCGGACATTCCGCTGAATGATCCAGAAATTTCGCGGCATCACTGCCTGCTGGAAGTGCGCGGCAAATTCATCAACCTGAAGGATCTGGATTCCACGAATGGCACGTTTTACGACGAAGAGCGCGTACGAGCGGCGATGCTGCAGGACGGCTCGGAATTCCGCATTGGTGAGAGCCGGATTCGCGTCAGCCTCCAGAAAAAATGACCCGCTTTGTGGTCCAACTTTTCCCTAAATTACAGCCTGAACTCGGTGCAGCGTGAGTGTAAGATACCGACGACAGTTCCGCGTTTCCGACGCCCCCGATGAATCGACTCTCCGCCTGCCTGATCACACTCAATGAAGAACATGATCTGCCGCGTGCCCTGGCGTCGCTCGAGGGGATCGCGGACGAAGTCATCGTGGTGGACTCCGGAAGCACGGACAGAACTGCCTCGATTGCTCGGGAGCATGGCGCGGCTTTTTTTGAGCGCGGATGGACGAACTACTCGGAACAGAAAAACTTCGCGGCAGAATGCGCGCAGAACGAGTGGGTGTTTTCCATGGACGCGGACGAAGAGCTGAGCAGCGCGCTGCAGACATCGCTGCTCCATTGGAAAAAGCACGAACCGCAATCCAGCGTGTATGAGATGGCGCGCAAAACGTGGTATCTGGGGGCCTGGGTCAAGCACTCGGGCTGGTATCCTGATTTTCAGCGGCGGCTCTACCGGCGAAATAAAGCGCAGTTTTCCGGAATTATTCACGAGGCGCTGAGATTTGAGGGCCAGCCGGGACGGCTCGCTGGTGACCTGTTGCACTACACGGTGCGCTCGTTAGCCGAGCATGAGCAAAAGGTCGAACGATATGCGGCGCTCGCGGCGCAGCAGATGTACGCGGCGGGAGAGCGATCCTGGCGCTCCGCAGTGTGGTTTGCGACGCCGTGGAGCTGGTTTCAGAACTATTTTCTGCGCGGCGGTTTCCTGGATGGATACCGTGGCGCGCTGATCGCCCAGATGGCGGCACGAGCCGTGCGCATCAAATACGAAAACCTAGGACAACTTGTGCGAGCGGCCGGTCGGAATCGCGAATGAGGATCTTGTTCGCCGATCTCGAGCGCGAGTGGCGTGGCGGACAGAGCCAGGCTCTGCTGACGCTGCTGGGCCTGCGCGGGAGTGGCCATGAAGTCCGATTGCTGGCCGCGCAAGATTCCCCGCTGGCGAAACGCGCGGCAAAAGCCGGAATCGTGGCGCACCAGGTGCCGCGGCTTGGATTGCGCGCCTGGGCAGCGGTCAGACTTCGCGAATTGCTGGCTAACGGACACTTTGAACTTATCCATCTCAATGAACCGCATGCCATGGCGGCAGCATGGATGGCAGGGGCTCACAAGGAGCTTCCCTTGCTGCTGTCCCGCCGCATTGGATTTCCGCTGAGGAAAAATCGGGTGTCGCAGGCGATGTACCGCGCTCTGGACCGATTCGTAGCGAACAGCCAGGATGTGGCTGCAAGCCTGGTCGAGTCGGGTATTTCACGAGAAAGGATTTCGATCGTCAACGAAGGGGTGGAAGTCCCGCCATTGCCGACACCTGAGCAACGGAACAGCGCACGCAAACATTGGGGGATAAAGGATGCCGAATTTCTGCTTGGTTGTGTGAGCGTGTTTGTGCCAGAAAAGGGGCAACGTCACGTCATCGAAGCGCTGCCCAGGGTGAGGGCCGCGCATCCCGAAGCTCGCGTGATCCTTGCCGGCAGCGGCGTGTGTCTCCTGGCGTCAGAGATGCTTGCGAAAGAACTGCAACAATCCGAAGCCGTGTTGTTCCCCGGATTTGTGAATGATGTCGCCCGGGTTTATGCCGCCCTCGATGCGTTTGTGTTTCCATCGGAGTTTGAAGGGCTCGGAACGGCCCTACAGGTCGGGATGGCTTATGGGCTACCCTGCATTTCGACTCGACGCGGCGCGCTCGGCGAAGTCGTGGACCACGGGCGCACCGCGCTGGTCGTTGATCCAAACGCCCAGGAATTTGCGGAGGCGATGCTGTTGCTGATGGACACTCCCGAGCTTCAGACTAGATTGGGCCAGGCCGCGAGAGAAGAGGTCATCGAGAGGTTTTCTGCGGACCGCATGGTGGCGAATACGATCCGCGTGTATGAGGACGTCTTGAGCCGGAGAGCAAGAGTGTAACCGCCTTTTTCTCAAGGACAGAAAGGAAGCACCAGCCCGGGCGGGGAGGAAATTCTGCGCGAAGACCCGAGAGCTGATCGCACGCATGAAGCGCTCACAAAAAAGGTGAAGCGCCGGGCGGCTCCTTCTCCTTCCGCACGGCGCTTCACGCTTTTTTAATTTTTGCGCAAGTTTTCTGACTTCTCTTGTTCCAGACGTTTCCTCCTATCCGCTCGCCGATTTACGTCAAGCTATCTTGGGGATTAAACAACCCATCGCCCTTTCGGCTCGAGAAACTCCACGCCAACCGCAAAGCCGTCGCCTTGCAGTGGGTGGCAGTAAGCTACCCGGGCCGAGGAGCGAAACTCTCCGGTGCGCGATGCAAACGTCAGCCGTTCGCCCTGTTGCCAGCGGCGGGTGCTCACCACCCGCGCGCCGCGCGCACTCACATTTTCCGTAAAAGTCGATTCCGTGCCAGGCAACTGGCGATGGCCGTCGAGCAAGACGGGAATCTCCATGGGAATCCGGCGCTCGACGCGATTGAAGGGAAAAGCGTGCCTGTTGGATTTGACTGGCATTCATCCTCATAGGCACGCGGCAATCCGCGTGAGATTTTTTACATTGCTGCTGCTGCGATGCTTCATGCCATAGAGCGCGCGGTCGGCAGCCCCCAGAAGCTTTTCCGGCGTATCGCCGTCTTCCGGACATGCCGCAACCCCCGCGCTCACGGACAACGCAGGCGGCTCGGCTTCGGCAGCGAGGCGCTCGCGAATTCTGGAAACGACGCGCGCCGCGATGTCCGTGCCCGCCTCTGGAAGCACCAGTGCAAATTCGTCACCACCATAACGCGCGGCGGTATCGATGGCGCGGGAATGGCTGCGAAGAATCTTCGAGAGACGAACAATGGCGCGGCTTCCCGTGAGATGGCCGTAGTGATCGTTGATCGTTTTGAGGCCATCCATGTCGAGAAGTACCACGCTGAAAGGGCGCTGTGTGCGGCGCGAGCGATCGAGTTCCGCTTCCAGCACGCTGATGAGGCGGCGATAGTTGGCAAGGCCGGTAAGCGGGTCGCTGACGGCCATCGAGCGAACTTGGTCAAAGAGGCGCGCTTGATCCAGCAGGGCGCCGGAAAGCATGACGACGTAGCTGGCAGTTTTGCTCAACTCGGCGAGGAAGAAAGGGCCATCAAAGAGGTGCCGGGAAAATGCCGCCGAGAAGTGGCAAACCACGTTGAGCGATGCCACTGCAAAAAGCGAATAGTCGTACAAACTGGCGGCCGCCTTCTCGTTTTTGTTGTTTCGGAGACGCTGCCCGAAACAGATGGCGGCGAACAAGAACAGCACGCCGGGAAGCAGATCCCACGGACGAGAGACAAAGCTAGCCGCGTGCGCGAGCGGCGCCGAGGGCGCAGCCAGGAAAGCAGCGCTCGTAAGATACGTAGCGATAGCAACGACCAGCAAAGCACCCGCCGTTTCCTTGCTGGGTTGTCGCGCCGTCGGTATATAGCGTTCTACCGCAATCGCAGAAAGCAGGAAAACGGCGAGTATCGTGCGGCCCACCATCCAGCCCATCGGAATTCTGGTCAGAGCAGCCGGACCAGCCTGGAGCACATCGTTCAAGCCGAAATAGCCGACCGTCTCGATGATTCCCGAGAGCACAAATCCGAAGGCCAAAATGAGTGCGGTACGATCATGAGTGCCGCGGAACCGGACCAGCGCGTTTGCCGCGTAGCAAAAGCTCAGCAAGGTGCCGCCAACCTCAAGATACAGGTATGTCTCGGGGGAGCCGGAGACAGCAGCTTGGCGCAGGTAGAAGATGGCGCCAAAAAACAACAGGGCAAGGCCAACGGTCGTAGCGATCAGGACGCGAGACCGCTCCTTCCGAAGAAACCCGACGATTTGGCCCCAACCACCCACGAAACCCCCCAAATACCGAAGAAACAACTACAACCCCGTGAGAATGCAAGTTTGTGCCCTTTCCGGAAGGGAAATATCAGTCTCTAAGCCGCTGATTTTAAGCAACTTATTGGAGCGCTTTGGGAAGGATGGCTGGGAAGTGTTCCGGCGAGACACTGCTGGGCATCGAGAAAAGCGGACTTAAGGAATCTATCATCTTTGTTCCCTTAGAGTTACCGATATTTGGTACAGTATCAGACGGAAAACGGTGACTGTCTCAGGGTGAGACAGTCTCACGGGGCCAGATGTCTCGCTTAGGTCGGTGTTTTCGGACTACAGTTTGGGTTTGGGGGGAGGAAGCTCGCGGGCTACGACGGGGTCACTAAAGCCGGAGGTCTTGTGCGAGCCATCACAGAAGGGCTTATTGGCGGAATGTCCGCAGCGGCATAGTCCGATGGCGGTGCGCCCAGCCAGCCCAAAGGCCTGGCCGGCGGGATCGACAATTTCGAAGTCCCCTTCCACCCGAATCGATCCGTTGCTGTTGATAGTAATCTTGGCAGCTGCCATTCTGGCCTCCGAAATGGTGAGAGCGCGTTCGGCGGCTTAGCGACCCTTGCCGAACGCGCTCTCTAGACTACGCAGAGTTCGCGGGGAACTCAAGGAAGCGACGCAATACCCTCCCTGCCTAATACTTGGGCACGCTAGGATCCACCTCATCCGACCACGCGAGGATTCCGCCTTTTAGGTTGAGGATCTTGCGGAAGCCTGCCTTACGCAGGAAGTCCACGGCTTCTGCTGACCGCTTTCCGCTGCGGCAATGCGCGACGATTTCGCGCGATGAATCCAGTTCGTGAACGCGGCGAGGCAATTCGCCGAGCGGGATCAAGTGACCCTTCAGATTGCAAATCTGAAATTCGTGCGGCTCGCGCACGTCCAGAATGAAGAGATCGTCCCCGCGGTCGAGCCGCGATTTCAGTTCACGCGGAGTGATTTCCGGGACCTGCACGTCGGGGCCGGGGGCCTCTTCACCCCGCACGCCGCAGAATTCGTAGTAGTCGATGAGCTTGTTGATGGTGCGATGCTCGCCGCACATGGGGCAGTTGGGATTTTTGCGCAGCTTGAGTTCGCGGAACTTCATGCCTAGCGCATCGAAGAGCAGCAAGCGCCCTGCAAGGCTATCGCCCGAGCCCAAGATCAACTTAATCGTTTCCATCGCCTGGATGGAGCCAACGATTCCGGGTAGCACGCCCAGGACGCCGCCTTCGGCGCACGACGGCACGAGACCCGGGGGCGGTGGTTCGGGATATAAGCAGCGGTAGCAGGGTCCTTCAGGCATTCCAAATACCGTGGCTTGCCCTTCAAAACGAAAGATCGAGCCGTACACGTTCGGCTTGCCGAGAAGGATGGAGGCATCGTTGACCAGATAGCGCGTCGGAAAATTGTCCGTGCCATCGACGATGATGTCAAAATCCCTAAAGAGCTCAAGCGCATTGTCGCTGGTGAGCTTTGTTTCGAAGGCATCAATCTGAATATTGGGATTGAGGTTAGACAGCCGTTCGCGCGCCGCTTCGCTCTTGAACTTGCCGACATCGCTCGTGCCGAAAGTGACTTGCCGCTGAAGATTCGTGAAATCCACTACATCGAAATCAACGAGTCCGAGTCGCCCCACGCCGGCAGCAGCCAGATAAAGGCCCAGCGGAGCGCCAAGCCCTCCAGTGCCAATCAGCAAGACCTTTGCGTTCTTGAGTTTCAGCTGCCCCTCCATGCCTACTTCGGGCATGATCAGGTGACGGCTATAGCGAAGAACTTCTTCGTTAGTCAGGCTCGTAGCCGGCTTCGCACCGGTTTGCGGCTGTAATGTCGTGGCCATTCTAAAAGCTCCCTGTCGAATAAGAGTCAGTTACCGTTTTTCCGAAGAACCGCCGGCGATGGACGGGATGATGCTGATCGTGTCCCCGTCCTTTGTAGGTGTGTTTTCCTTCGCCAGATAGCGGATATCCTCGTCATTCAGATAAACGTTCACAAACGCGCGCAGCTTCCCGTCTTCCGTATAAAGGTGCTTGCGCAACTCGGCGAATTGGGTGGTCAGCCCGCCGAGCGCTTCGCCAACCGTCGCGGCGCTGAACTCCGCGGAATCGCGTTTGCCCGCATAAATTCGCAATGGCGTCGGAATCATCACTTTGACAGACATCTCGAACTCTCCCCTTTTTTCAGACCCGCTCTAGTTTCTGGCGCTTACTTCCGCCGGCGAAATCTTTTCTTCTAAGTATCCGGACCGGTCGTCTTTCAATCGCCAGGAAGTCATGTCCTGCGGCACGCCGGCGTGCACGCTGACAATAATGTAGCTGTACCACGGCCAGGCGTGATCGCGGTCGTAGTCGCTCGGTCGTGCAGGATGGTCAGGATGCGAATGATACCACCCGATGACTTCCAGGCCTTCGGCTCGCGCGGCCTTTTCAGCTTCCAGCACGTCGTCCGGAGTAACCGAAAAGCGATTGCGCGGCGAATCGTCGCGCCTGTTTACGAGTGGAAAAAGGGAACGGACGCGGCGCGAAAACATGGCGTCCCTCGTTTCAGAGCCGCTTTCCTCGGGGAGATCATTGTCCCGCCCCAGAAGCGCTCCGCAGCATTCATAGGGGTACGTTTCAACGCCGTGCTGGCGGATTCTTTCCGCAAGCTTCGCGCTGATCCCGACCTCCAACACCTCGTTCATCGCCCGCTCACTCTTCCTCCCAAAAACGTTCGGTCAGGTACTTTGACGCGGAATCCGCAAAGACGGTGACCATGACCGCGCGCTCGTGCGGTCCAACACGTTTTGCCGCATGAAAACATCCGAGCAGAGCGGCCGCGGCGCTGGGACTGACGAGCAAGCCCTCCTCCCGCGCGATACGTTTTACCATGCGATAGGATTCTTCCGTGCCGACTTCGAGATTCGCGTCCGCGATCGTGTCATCATAAATCGCCGGCCGCAGCGCGGTTTGCATGTGCTTCCAGCCTTCCAGTCCGTGAAAGGCCGCATCAGGCTGAAGGCTTATGCAACGAATCGATGGATTAAGCTCTTTCAATCGGCGCGAAGCGCCGACAAATGTGCCGCTGGTTCCCAGTGCCGCCACGAAATGAGTAATGCTCCCGCCGGTCTGCTCCCAAATCTCGTTCGCGGTGGTGCCATAGTGCGCCTGCCAATTGGCCGGATTGCTGTATTGATCCGGGTAAAAGTATTCGTCCGGCTCCGCCGCAACAATCTCGTGGACTCGCCGGATAGCGCCGTCCGTACCCTCGTCGCCCGAAGTAATGACGAGCTCGGCTCCAAGAGCACCAAGGATGCGTTTGCGCTCGTGGGAAGCGCTGTCCGGCAAGCAGAGCTTCACACGATAGCCGAGCGCCGCGCCGATCATGGCGTAGGCAATCCCCGTATTGCCGCTGGTGGCATCGATGATGGTTTTGCCGGAGCAGAGACGACCGCTCGCCAAACCCGCCTGGATCATGTGCAGCGCCGGGCGATCCTTGACCGAGCCACCGGGATTGAACCACTCTGCCTTTGCAAAGAACTCCACGTTGGGAAATGCGCTGCCGATTCTCGAAAGACGCAAAAGGGGCGTGTTGCCAATCAGCTCAAGCACGGACTGGCCCGCCCTGCGAGTCTTTCTGAGCCCGACCGAGGACGCGTCTTCCCGGGCAGTGATGGGGTTAAAGGCGGTCATGCTGACAAATCGTCCGGCAATCTCCAAGATATGCGACCAGTTTACTCCGACTTGGATGCGGCGCGCCAGTTTGATGGTATAGCCTGATTTTAGCGGTAGTTAGAGTGAATCACCCCAGTAACACTAGAGAATGGTATGCAGGAGCCCGGGAGATGCGGTGCCTGCCTCCTGTTAACACTCCTCCAGTGTCACTCGTCTTGCACAACGGGATGACTTCAGGAGTCGGCATATCACAGGCCGGAACGACTGTTGACTCGCGCCTCACAATCAGGGACTGTCGAGCGGTGACCACCACGCCTGCCCCCGATAGCGCCGGCGACTCAACGCTGGTGTTGGCTGCACGCGGAGGCGACCGCGCCGCCTTTGGCGGGTTGTACGCGCGCTATGCGCGCATGGTTCACGGCATTCTGCTGGCGAGAGTCCCCGCAAACGACGTGGACGATCTCGTTCAAGACGTTTTTCTTCGCGCCATGCCGCGGCTCTCTGGCCTTCGCGATGTCGCACGGTTCGGGCCGTGGCTGGCAGCCATCGCGCGTAACCGTGCCAATGACTACTACCGGCAGACCCGAGCGGTTGCCGCGGTGACGGATAGCCTTCCCGAAGATGAGGCCGAATTACCGGCCCGGAACACCTCTTCCGATCGGGAGGCGGCGATGATCCTGGCATTCGTTCGCAGCCTCCCGGAAACGTACCGCGAACCGCTGATCCTCCGTCTGGTGGAGGGCATGACGGGGCCGGAGATTGCGGCGCGCACCGGCCTTACTCCCGGTTCTGTTCGTGTCAACCTGCACCGGGGCATGCAGCAGCTACGCGAGAAGCTAAGCCAGGCATCGCTCGGCGCCACGAGTCAGCCGGATTCCTCGAGCGCCAACCATTCAGCGCCGCAGCCAATGAATTTCCTGCGCAAAGGGAATGAGCCATGAATGACGATTACCTCTGGGACGGTTCTGGCGAACCCGACCCAGAGATTCAAAAACTGGAAAACACTCTCGCCAAATTTCGCCAGGAAGGCGAGGCGCCGGAATTTCCGGAAATCGCTGCAACCCAGCAACCGCGATTTTGGCAGCGATTTGTGCCTTTGCGTTGGTCCTTCGGCCTGGCCGCCGCGACGGCAACTATCCTGTTTATGGCCGCATTCGGGATTCTCCGGTGGAGCCAGAAGCCGGAAACGGCTTCCGGGCCGGGATGGGATGTCGAGAGCCTCGCGGGCGCACCACGAGTGGAATCAAATGCCTTCCTAGAAATCGCCGTCGCCGCCAAACTTGGCGTCGGCCAGACACTTGTCACCGACGCCCGTTCGAAGGCCAACATTTCCATCGCCGATATTGGCACGGTCAACGTGGAGCCGAACACGCGCTTGCGTTTGACCGCCGGGGGCAACGGACACAATCGGCTCGCTCTCGACCGCGGTACGATCCACGCCTACATCTGGGCGTTGCCGGGTGTGTTCACCGTGGATACCCCTTCCGCCACCGCCGTCGACTTGGGCTGTTCCTACACGCTGCAAGTGGACGATTCCGGAGCCGGCATTCTCCGAACGAGACTCGGTTGGGTTGGGTTTAAGCTCGATGGACATGAGGCGTTCATCCCTGCCGGCGCGGTTTGCGCAACACGTCCCAAGGTTGGCCCTGGCACACCGTACTTTGACGACGCTTCCGCATCGTTTCGCGAGGCCCTGTCCAAGTTTGATTTTGCCTCGAGCGCTCCGGAAGAACGGAGCGCCGAACTCCGCAAAATCCTCGCCGAATCGCGGCCGCGCGACTCGCTTACCGTTTGGCATCTGCTCGCTCGCGTCGGCGAATCGGAACGCGCTTCCGTATACGACCGGCTGGCCGCGCTTGTTCCGCCTCCCCCGGAAGTCACCCGCGAGGGCATATTGCGTCTCGATCAAAACATGCTGGACGCCTGGTGGAACCAGCTGGGCCTCGGCGACGTCACCCTTTGGCGCACGTGGGAGCGGTCCTGGTCGCCCGCCAAACCGTGACATCCACCTCGGGGTCGCCGCCTCGAACGACTACCAAGAATTCGTTTCCCCAAAATTGTTAACGGCCGTCCGCTTTACAGAACTCTCCGCATTTACTAGGCTATGAGCACTATGTGGAATGTCGAAGAGAAGTTCACACCAAAGCAAATCGAAAGCCTGGCGGCGCTCGGCTTTGCCGTTGGCAGCACGCGTGGCGTCGTCCGCGTGGAAAAATACGGCAGCGGCGCGGAATTTCGCAAAGGTACGGACGACCTTTACCAAATGACGGTTGTGCCCACAATCATGTTGAAGGGCCGCTTCACGCGCCTTTGGGACGCCGGCTACCAGAAATTTCTGCTGACCGATGATGGCCTGAAGCTGCCTGCCCTGGCCACGCATCTGGAAAATTTGCGAAAGTTCAACGAAGAGCTGCGGACCGCGCTGGGCGTCCCCACTTTTTACAACGAAGCACTCGGTTCGGTGAGCCAGATCAGCGTCTATGACCGCGTCAAAGGCCGCGATGGCGACGTGCCGGACAAAACGGTCGGCGCACACGAGCCTGGCAGCGGACATTAGACGAGCAGTTTTCTGCCCTGATCTCTCTCACTTCGATTTGCTTTCCTGAAGCTGTCGCCGGAACTGCTCCACGTCCACGCTATGCTTGGCGGCTTTGCGCGCGCCGATGAAAATCACGGGAATGTCCAGGCCGTAGCGTTCTTCGAGAACCGCGTCCTTTTCGATGTCTACTTCGCGCACCACAGCGGCGAACTCGCGCAGCAGTGGCGCAATGGCCGTTTTAGCTTCCTCGCAGAGATGGCAGCCCGGCCGCGTATAGAAAGTCACCACGTTCGGGCCGGCGGCGGCCAGGCGCGCGTCCTCCGGATGCTCCTTCACGGTTTCGGATGGGAATATTTCTGGAACGGGCCGGCATACGGGTGAAACGCGCGCGCCCGGTAAAGCTCCGCGATCTGCCGCAGATGTCCCAGATCGTGCGAAGCCCACTCGCTGAGCATTTCATGCAGGGTGATGGTGCCGAGTTCGGAATGGATCGCATCGCGCTCGCTCGAGTCCGGTGGAATGCTCCTCAACAGAATCACCGTTGAGCGCCGCGTCCTGATGAAATACGCCAGAATCTCGTTCGCCGACCCGCGGGCGTAGTCGCCGATCACGATCGTGCCCGTCGCGTCAAACTTGGGAAGCGCCGGAGTCTCCTCGGTGACGATGCGGCGCGTCCTGTCGGCATACACCTCTTCGATATCCGCAAGATGACTGAGCACTTCCGCGATCGACCAGCGCTCCGCCGATGGCTTCCACCGCAACAGTTCTTCCGGCAAATCGCGAAGCATCGTTTCGAGAAGAATCGGCGTCTTTTCAAGGAGCAAAAGGGCAGGTTGGATGGATAGCGTGCTGGCCGGCTCGGTAGTTCTGGCTACGCCTTGCTGCATGGGGGGACCTCCCAAGCGATTACTGCATCTTACTCGAAAAGGCCGCGAATAGTTGAACTGGCGCATAATGAGTAACAGGGATCGAGGAGAAGGCGGCATGGGAAGAATCGTGGCATTGATGGATGACCTGTTTTTTCAAATGAAGGTCCTAGAGACGGCCAAACACCTTGGTTTGGAACTGAAGGTGGCTACCAACGGCGATGCGCTTCTCGCCCTTCTGGAACCGGCGCCAAGCCTGGTCATCGTGGACTTGAATGCGCGCAGCCAGCCGCTCGCGGCCATCGAGCGTGTGCGCGCGGCGCAAAAGGATCTGAGAGTCATAGGCTTTCTCTCTCACGTGCAGCGTGATCTGGCGGCGCAAGCGCAAGCGGCGGGGTGCAACGAAGTAATGCCGCGCTCGGCCTTTACCGAAAACTTGTCCGCTATTCTGAGCGCGGCAAAGGCCTGACGTGACTTTTCACAAAAAAGCGCAAATTTCCCCGGCCGCTGTTCTGACTGTTCTGGCCGTGCTGTTCCTATTCTCTATGGCTGGCGCCTCCGCACAGGAGTCCAGCCCCCCTCCCCTGGCGCAGGCAACCTCGCCGAATGGTCCGTCCGCTGCGCTGCGCGACGTTTTAACGGCCGCCTGTTCCGAGAGCCAGGATGACTTTGCCCGTTTCCTCACCGCGCGCAACAAGGAAGCGTTTAACCGCATGGCGCCGGCGGCGCGTGTCGCCTTCATGAAGCGATTCGTGCTTCTCAACGAAGCCGGCAAGCCCTCGGTCACCGCCAATCCCTCTGGCCGGCCCATCGTGCGTTGCGACACTCCCGCCGGCGCGGCTGAGATCCAGATCGGCGGCGCCGACACCCGCGACAATGTGGCATTCATGCCCGTCGAGCTGCGCGACGCGACCGATACGACCGACGCCAGCGCCATCCAGGTCAACATGGGCCTCGTGCGCGAAAATGGCGAGTGGAAGATTCTCTCTCTCGGCGTTGTTCTTCTCGATTTGCCCTCCTTGGAATTGGAATGGGATTCCGCGGAAGCCGACAAAAATGAGCTAGCCGCCATCGAATCGCTCAAGGACATCGCCGAAGCCGTCGAAGCTTTTCGCCGCAAGTACACCAGATTGCCCGCAACTCTCTCGAGTCTGGGACCTCCCCTGCATGGTCCAGCGAGCGCGGATGCGGCTCAACTCCTGGATTCCGAGCTCGCTGCGGGAATGAAAAATGGCTATTCCTTCCGCTATGTGATTGTCGGCGCCAGCGGCCTGGGCGCGCCCGCGAAGTATGAGCTTGCCGCAACGCCACTGAATTACGGCCGCACGGGGCACCGTTCCTTTTTCCGCGATGCGGGAGGAACTCTACGCGCCGCGGACCGCCAGGGGGCAGTCGGCAGCGCGTCTGATGCACGGCTGCCCGAGCACTGATGCCTGGCGCCCTCGTGCGTTACACACTACGGCTTGGTTCTGACCGTTGGATACGGAATCCCCAGCTGTTCGAGGTAGGTCTTAAAGCGCTCGGGGTCGTAATAATACTTCTTCAATTGCGGAGCGAATTTTTCCATTTTTTCTCTGTTCATCTCGATGGCAGGTTTGTCTTGAGGGCCGAGAAACGTTTCGTAGCGAACGTCCTTGGTCTGAACATTCCTGAAATAATCCCAGGCCTGCTGCACGAGTTGCGGCTGAAGAAAAAAGTCCAGAGCCGTTAGGGCCTGCACCTTCGCTCCCGCCGTCGAGCCTTTGTGAGCGATGGGCGTGGCCATCGCCACCCCGTTTGCCCAGCTATGCCCCGGCAGATTCGGAATGTTCGCCGGGTACATTAGGTACACCATCGGCACATTCCAGGAAATATCGCCGATGTCATCGGATCCTCCGCCGGCCGGTTTTTTCACTGGCTCCGCAAGCGGCTCAATTTTCTCCTTGAGACCTTCCACCTTTGCGCCGATCTCCTTTTGAAGGGCCTTCGCCAGCGTCTGATCGGCATCGCTCCACTTCGGCATCCCAACGGCCTCGATGTTTTTCTGCTGCGTTTCCGCGATAACCTTGTTCAAGTATGGCGGCCACGCCGACCCCACCAGCTTGTGATCAACGGTTGTGCCAGTCATCTTCGCCGCCGAGTCTGCGATCAAGTTTCCCAGGTCGTAGAGATCCTTGATGTGCGGATAGTCCAACTCGCGGAAGTAGTACCAAACGGCAGCTTCCGAGGGCACGACATTGGGCTGATCTCCGCCATTGATGATCACCCGGTGCGAACGCTGCGCGGGACGCAGGTGCTCGCGCCGAAAATCCCAGCCGGTATCCATCAGCTCCACGGCATCCAGCGCGCTGCGCCCTTCCCACGGTGCCGCAGCCGCATGCGCCGCTTTGCCATGGAAAAAATACTCGACGGAGACGAGCCCGCTCCACTCCCCATTCCCCGTGCCGTAGGACGTCGAAAATTCCGACTCCACGTGCGCGCCTAGAACGATATCCACATCCTTGAACAATCCTGCCCGCACATAAAACGCCTTGGTCCCCAACAATTCTTCCGCAACCCCGGGAACAAGCTTGATCGTTCCTGGGATGTGGTGTTCGTCCATGAGTTTTTTCAAGACCAGCGCCGCAGTAACATTCACCGCCATTCCGGAGTTATGTCCTTCGCCATGTCCCGGCGCGCCTTCGACGATTGGGTCGTGATACGCGACTCCGGGTTTCTGCGACGCACGAGGAATGCAGTCGATGTCGGTGATAAAAGCGATCACCGGTTTGCCGCTCCCGTAGGTTGCCACCCATGCCGTGGGCACGCCCGCAATGCCGTGCTCCACGTGAAATCCATTTTTCTCGAGGATTCCGGTGACGTAGCGCGATGTTTCGTATTCCTGAAAGCCCAGTTCGCTAAAGCTGAAAATCTCGTCCACCATCTGCTGCGTAAGCGTCTGAAGCTTGTCCACTTCCGCCGTGGCTTCCTGTCTGAGGGCCGGAAGTTGCGCTTGCTGCGCAAACAATCCGCCGGGCACGAGCAGAACCGCTGCAAAACCAGCCACCGCACAGAGTCTCGTCATCCCATTCTCCCGTCCGCAAAAGGAGCGGGCATATTACATCGGGTATTGCGAAATAGGGGAAAGAAAGGATCCTGCGTTTGTGCGGCGGAGGAGTTGGCGCTACTATCGTGCGATTCCAAATGCGCCCAGCATCCATCCGAAAACTCTTTCTCTTCCTGGCACCGGCCCTTTTGACTCCGCTCGCGGCGGCACAGCAGTCCGGCTCCGCCTACGGCCCTCTTCCCGTCTTCGAATTCCACAGCGGATTCTGGATCAATCTGCATCACATGCTCTACTACGAAGCCAGGCTGCGCGCATCTCCGCCTGCGGCCCCTCAAAAGGGCAACGCGGGTCCGCAGATAAAATTGAAAATCATGAAAGACGCCGCCGCGGCTCTCACCCCCGCCGAACGGCTCGCTTGGGACAGCTCCGTCGAGTATTACGTCGCAAACTACGTGAACAAAGACCTGCTCTTCAACAACGACCTGATCCTGCTGAAAAACCAGCTCGGCGATTTTGAGGACTGCGACGAACTTTCCGGAACGCGAAAGAAAACCTGCGACGCCGGCCTGCCTGCCAAGTTGACCCAGGTATTGGAAGTCGCGGCGCCTGTCTATCGCGCTCATCTGTGGGCCGAACAAGACCGCGGCAACCGCCGCTGGGTCGCCCGTGTCGCGCCTCTGGTCGAAGAACAGGGTGTCGGCATTTCGCAGCGGCTGGCGGACATCTACCAAACGAAGTGGCCCAAAGCAAAAATCCGCGTCGACGTGAGCGCCTATGCAAATCCGGCGGGCGCCTACACCACTCTCGATCCACTACGCGTCACTATTTCGAGCTTGGACCCGCGCAATCAGGGCGACGCTGCCTTTGAAGTACTTTTTCACGAAGCGTCGCACGGCATCGCCGAGCCCGTTCAATCGGCGATTATCCGCGAATGCCGCCAGCGCGATAAAGCCATTCCCCGCGACCTCTGGCACGCGCTTATCTTTTACACCACGGGCGAAGTGATCCGGCCCTTGCTGACGCCTGCTGCTGACAGCGCCTCACCGGACAAGCAGGATCCTCCGCAGACAGAAGACGCCGTCAAACCCAACACCAATCGCCCTCCCGCGAGCCGCAAAGATACGTATGTTCCCTACGCCATCCGCGAAGGCCTCTACGAACGAGGTTGGAAGGACTATCTCCAGCTTCTCACCCGCTTCTGGCAACCGTATCTCGACAACCAATCCACGTTTGACGACGCTATCGCCCGCATGGTCTCCGCCCTTTAGCGTCGCCCGCCGCGCGGCTTCAGAATTTTCCGCTCTGTAGCCATTCCCGGACTTCCGCTTCGACGGAAAATGACTTGGCAGGGTCTTTGGTGTAGCGAGCGTCCAGATTGTAGGCCTGTTCTTCATACGGCACGACCATCCACAGGCCGGATTCGTTCAACGCCTTGAAGTAACCGGCCATCACTCTCTCGAGGCCCATAACAGAAAACTGAGTTACATGGACGAGCGTGTGAAAAATCGTCCGCGGCGTCGGCTGTCGGTTGAAGATCCCGACGTCGATGAATGGTATTGCCGTCATGTGCGCCGCATCCGGCACGACCCGCGCGCCGCCCGCGCGAACACGCTCGTAAAAAGGTGGGTAGGGAATCACGCGGCCAGTCTTGGATAGATCCTGTATCCTCAATCGCTCCAGGATGTCGCTCGGAAAGAAGGGGCTCAGGTTGCCTTTGACGGTCTCAGGCAGGGGGTCGCTGAGAGGGTGGTAGTGATCACGCTGCTGCTGCATCCACAGAACGGCTTCGCCAATCAATCCAGACAATTCCGCAGGGGTAAACTTCCGAGGTTCCACGAAGACTTTCCTTGCGGCGCGTGTTGCCAGTTCTATCCGACAGATGTCCCAGGAAAAGTAAAGCGACGACTGTATTTATCGTAGCATGGAGCACGTCGCCCGCGTCCGGTGGCAGGACCGCTTCCTCACCCCTCTGTTCTCCTCGTTTGCCACTCTGGCTCTCTTACTCGCCGCCATCGTCCTCTATGCCACGATCTCCTACTCCGTCTCCCTCAGCACCCACGAGATCGGCATCCGCATGGCTCTCGGAGCTTCTGCCACCCGGGTTCGCGCCATGATCCTCTGACAAGGCATGACCCTCGCCGTCGCCGGATCCCGTCATCGCTCTCCGGCATGAGTGATGGCCTGGAATTCGAGCCGGCAGTAACGTTTGTCGGTGAACCCAGGTTGTGCTAGGCTTTGCGGTGCGGAAATAAGCTTGGCTACGCGCCACGCAAGTCCCAGCGTCGCTTACGTTCTCTCCTTGCCGTTCCTCTTCTGAGCTTTCCCGAGGGGAAGACTCTCTCTCTGGAGAAAACAAACGGCACGCGCGATTCTAGAACCGGCTTCCTCGGAGCCATGCAGTCAAAAAGGAACTGGATAAGCCCATGTCCGGTACACAAACAGCTTCAAAAACGGAAAAAGAAACCGTTGAAATCAAACTCGCGCACTCCCCCGATTCCGACGATGCCTTCATGTTTTACGCGCTGGCTACGCACAAGCTCGCAACGCCAGGTTACAAGTACACCCACGTTCTTTCCGACATCCAGACCTTGAACGACGCGGCCCTTACCGAAACCTACGACGTCACCGCTCTTAGCTTTGCGGCCTACCCCACTCTGCGGGATAAATACGTCCTGCTCGATTGTGGCGCCAGCTTTGGTGACAATTATGGCCCCATCGTTGTCGCGTCTAAGCCCATGAAAAAAGAGGATTTGGCTGGCAAACGCATCGGCGTGCCAGGACTGAAGACAACGGCCTATCTCACGCTGAAGCTCTTTGAACCAAATTTTGAGCCGGTGGTCATGGCCTTTGACAAAATCCTCGACGCCGTCAAGAACGAGGTCGTCGAAGCAGGCCTCCTGATCCACGAAGGGCAGCTCCTCTTCCCCCAGTTAGGCATGCACCGGGTCGTGGACCTCGGCGTTTGGTGGCATGAGCAGACCGGGCTTCCGCTGCCTCTTGGCGGCAACGCCGTTCGCCGCGCGCTTGGTCCCGCCCTGGGCTTGCAAATTGCTAAAACCATTAAAGATAGCGTCGAATACGGCCTCGAACATCGCGAGGAAGCTCTCAACTACGCCATGCAGTTTGCGCGCGACATGGAAACAGAAATTGCCGACAAATTTGTGGGCATGTACGTCAACCGCTGGACACTCGGTTACGGCGATCGCGGCAAACATGCAGTCCGCGAACTCATCGAGCGCGGCACGGCAGCAGGCCTGCTTCCCGGTCCGCCGAATGTGGAGTTCCTCTGTCAACAGTAAGAAAACAAAAAGCTTAGCAAGGCCGCGTCAACGCTTGAACCAGTTCGTCGGAACGATCGGCAAGCGCGCCTTGGTTTCGGCCTGAACCGCAGGTTCTGAATCGGCAAAGCGGAAATCCACCAGGGCGAAACCGCGGCCATCGTGAAGTGGCCGAAAGACGCCGAAAGCGCAACCGAAAAAATACCAGCGCATCTCGAGATAGGCGGTTGCGCCCGTTTAGTTGCTGCCAGAATGCCTTCCGGCAGACGAAATTTCGACCGAAACGAGGGTGCAAGTGCCGCTCCTGGCGCTGTTCTCCTCGCATCGTTCCTTGGCCAATTTCTCCGCGTCTTTTTTGGAGCGGCGGCCGAAGGCGTACCCGAGATGGCCCTCGGGCGAAACTGCGAGCGCCTTATAAGGCGGCAGCGTCAGAAAAGCACGAAATTCCTCCTGTCCGCCGGCCTTCAGTTGTGCGGGCGGTGCCACATCGGGCGGCTCCGGCAGCGAAAGTAGGGTCTTCCTCAGCGTAAGTTTCTGGCTTTCCAGGAAGTCGTCCACCATCGACGCCCAAATGGAAATGCCCCCCATCGAAAATAGCCCATGCCCGTCGCGGTGATAGGGTGCCGCGCGGATAAACGTCGCCTTCCCACCTGCGTTCCGGAAAGTTTCAAAAAAACTATTCGCGATCTGCGGACCGAAAAAATGATCGTTCTCGGAATAGACCCACAGCATGGGGATCCGCGATTTCTCTCCAAACTCGTGGAAGGCGCGTATGAGTTCACCGGGGTTGCAGACTTCGTCCGGCCTCGTCGCCCCGCGGCCGCCAGCAAAGCTGATCGCCGCAACAAGTCCTGGCGGCGGTTCCGCTGTCAGCGCAACGGTGGCGAATCCGCCGGTAGAAATTCCAACGCTGATGATTCGCGAGGCGTCGACTTCCGGAAGTTTCGAAAGATAAGCAATGGATTCGCGCAAGTCCTTCGCGGATTCCTTGCCCGCATCGTAGTAGTCTGCGCGTCTTGAACACGCTCTGGCGTCTTCGCGATAGCCGCCGCCCGAATCACCGTAGCCGCGCCTCAGCACGATGACGGTCGTCCATCCGCGGCGCGCAAACTCCCGCGCCTGTGGCAGCATTTGCCAGGGCGACATTCCCGCGCGCTCGCTGGCCTCGCGCGGAGTACCGTGAGTGAGCAATGCCAGCGGATGCGGCCCTCCCTCCGTCGGCCGCACCATCACCGCTTCGAGCCCTTTCTTGCCCGCATGCTGGGCCGGAATGCGAAACGCATTCTCGGCCAGGTCTTGCGCATGCCCAAGGCCCGTCGTGAAAAGCAGCAGGGCCAGAGAGACAGAAATAGGACGAGCTGTCATCGAGCACCTCGCAGAGTCTTCAAGGGGGTTCGAATCAAGCGCTACTTGGCGCTCCCAGTCTTGTCCAACCGGCCGGCGAGAAACAAGCTATTCATCCGTTTAGACAGCTATCTCGGAAGCTAGGTACCAGGGAGCTTGAATTCCTCCTGATGGGTGGCCTTTTCTCCGCAAGCTGAGGCAGTAGAGAAAGCGTGTCCTATTTTCGCATTCAGAAGTGATTTGCTTTTTCT
>Ga0210391_10000117_pt1 | contig 95130 bp, 76 predicted proteins | sample IncBWC12OmetaG_FD_160573 | JGI IMG/M metagenome (GOLD analysis project Ga0210391, IMG submission 160573) | Forest soil microbial communities from Barre Woods Harvard Forest LTER site, Petersham, Massachusetts, United States - Inc-BW-C-12-O ...
GACCTGGAGAAAATTCAGGTCAGCGACGAGGAAGTAAACCGGGAGGTGGAGGCTCTCGCGAAACAATCGAAACAGACATCCGAAGCGGTGCACGCTCGTTTGACACAGGATGGGGGCCTCGATAGAATCCGGATGAGAATCCGCAGCGAAAAGACCCTCGACTTTTTGTATCACCAGTCCGCGTAGTCACTTAACTAAGACGCGGGCCACTTTCGAACCTTCCCCGAGCAGCGCAGCAAACGCGTGACTCCGGGGTGGAGTGTGGCACGTCCGTTGACAGATAGCTAGATAGGTCAGGCAAATCATGAAATCAAACGATCCGCAAATGATGCTGGTACCAATGGTCATCGAGCAGACCGGGCGGGGTGAACGCGCCTACGATATTTATTCCCGGCTGCTTCGCGATAACATCATTTTCATAGGCACGCCAATTGACGACAACATCGCCAACCTGGTGATTGCGCAAATGCTGTTCTTAGCCCAGGAAGATCCCGAGAAAGACATTCAGCTCTACGTCAACTCGCCCGGCGGCTCCATCACGGCCGGCATGGCCATCTACGACACCATGCAATACGTGAAGAATGACGTCATGACGCTGTGCGTGGGCCAGGCAGCCTCGATGGCTGCTTTGCTGCTCGCGGCCGGAGAGCCGAAGAAACGGCTGGCTTTGCCCAATTCGAGAATCCTGATCCATCAGCCTTCCATGGGAGGATTGTCAGGTCAGGCTACCGATATCGATATTCATGCCCGCGAAATCCTGCGCATGCGTGAGATTACAAACCAGTTACTAGCGAAGCACACGGGGCAAAAGCTCGATAAAGTCGAGAAAGATGTCGAGCGCGATTTCATCATGAATGCCCAACAGGCTAAGGAATACGGAATCATAGACGATATCATCTATAAGACCGGAAAAGCGGTATGATCTGCCTTCGCGCTTGAATCTGGGTCCGCTGCACCTGGACAATAGGGTGTATCGGGTTTGGGAAAAGCAGCGCGAGGCGGCATGCGGGGAGATGTTTGTACAGAATCCCGTTCTCGCCGCGAAAGAGCTTTGAGGAGTAGAGCCGAGTGAAAAACAAGTCGGGATCCGACGAGATTTTGCGTTGTTCGTTCTGCCACAAGTCGCAGGATGCCGTGGCCAAGCTGATCTCGTCGCCCAGTGACTATCCCCGCGCCTACATTTGCGATGAGTGCGTGGCAGTCTGCAACTCGATTCTGGAAGACGATCGCACGGCAGCTCCAGCCGCCGCCGCTCCCAACCAACTGCCCAAGCCCCAGGAAGTCAAGACCTTCCTGGATGAATACGTGATCGGGCAGGAGCACACCAAGAAAAAGCTCGCAGTCGCGGTTTACAACCACTATAAGCGCATCTTCATGAACCGGCAGAAAACTGCCGGCGACGGCGTGGAACTGAGCAAGTCGAACATCATGCTCATCGGCCCCACCGGGACGGGCAAGACGCTGCTGGCGCAAACGCTGGCTCGCATGCTCGACGTGCCATTTGCGATCGTCGACGCCACCACGCTTACAGAGGCCGGCTATGTGGGCGAGGATGTGGAGAACATCATCCTCAAACTACTGCAGGCCGCCGAAGGCGACGTGAGCCGCGCCCAGACCGGCATCATTTATATCGACGAAATCGACAAGATCGGGCGCAAGGACGAGAATCCGTCGATTACCCGCGATGTTTCCGGCGAAGGTGTGCAGCAGGCTTTGCTGAAGATTCTGGAAGGCACGGTTGCCAATGTCCCGCCGCAGGGCGGACGCAAGCATCCTCATCAGGAATTTACGCCGGTCGATACTACCAATATCCTTTTCATCTGCGGAGGAGCGTTCGTCGGCCTGGAAAAGATCATCGGCCGACGCGTTGGGAAGAAGTCGCTCGGCTTCCGCAGCGGCGAGGATGCGGAGAAGGAAGACGCGGCCGTGTCGCGCAAGCGCAATTATGAATTGCTCAGCGAGATCCAGCCTGAGGATTTGATCAAGTTTGGTCTGATTCCTGAGTTTGTTGGGCGTCTGCCGGTCGTCGGAATGTTGGAAGACCTCGACGAGTTTGCCCTCATCGAAATCCTCACTCGTCCCAAGAATGCCATTATCAAGCAATACCAGCGTCTGTTCGAGTTCGAGAATGTACGCCTGAAGTTCAGCGATGATGCCCTCCGCGCCATTGCCCGGCAAGCCATGGCCCGCAAAGTTGGCGCGCGCGGCTTGCGCATGATTCTCGAAGAGCTGATGCTTGACCTGATGTTCCACTTGCCAAGCCAGAAGAAACTGAAAGAGTTCGAAGTTACGCGGGAAATGGTGGAGAAACGCAACGCGAGCCTGGCCATGATGGAAAAGGCCGGGTAGCCAGCACGGAAAAGGGAGTAAACTGTTTACTGTGGGTTAGGGCGCGGGAAGCGGAGCGCACGTCATTCAGCAATTACCCAGGGAGATTGAGTGACCACAACATCCAAAGAAAAATTCGAGACCAGAAAGCTGCCCATGATGCCCATCCGGGACGTGGTCATCTTTCCCTATATGATGACGCCGTTTGTAGTGGGCCGCGAGTCCAGCGTGCGCGCCCTTGAAGAGGCGCTGGCCGCGGACAAGAAGATCTTTCTGGCGACCCAGCACGACGCCTCCATAGACGAGCCTAAGTCTAATGAAATCTATCAGGTAGGGACGATTGTTAACATTGTGCAGAGCCTCAAACTGCCCGATGGAAATATTAAGGTTCTGGTTGAAGGCATCGAGCGCGGCCGTCTTCTCCAGGCTACCGACGCTGATGGCTTTATGCAGGCTTCGGTGCGGGTGGCTCGCTACCCCACGGAGATGAATGCCCAAATCGAAGCGGGCATGCAACGCGTGACCACGTTGTTTGAGCAGTATGTAAAACTGTGCCAGGCCCTGAACTACGAGACCATGATTTCGGCCGTGCGCATGGAAGATCCGGCCAAGCTAACCGACATCATTGCCGCCAATTTGCAACTTTCGATTGAAGAAAAGCAGGAACTGCTGGAAATCTTCGACCCTTCCGAGCGTCTGAACCGCATCGCCGACGTTCTCGATGTCGAGATCGAAAAACTCAACGTCGACCGCACTATCCAGTCCCGCGTAAAACGGCAGATGGAGAAAGCGCAGAAAGAGTACTACCTCAACGAAAAGATTAAAGCGATCCAGAAAGAACTTGGACGCGGCGAGAAGAGCGAATTCGACGAACTGAAGAAGAAGGTCGAATCCGCCGGCATGCCCAAGGAAGTGAAGGACAAGGCGCTGCAGGAATTAAAGAAGCTCGAAGCCATGCCGCCGATGTCGGCCGAGTCCACGGTTTCACGCAACTACCTCGACTGGCTGCTGGCCGTGCCGTGGAAGAAACGTTCCAAGGAAATCCGCAACATTGCGCGCGCCGAAAAGGTTCTCAACGAAGACCATTACGGCCTCGAAAAAATCAAAGAGCGCATCCTTGAATTCCTTGCGGTGCGGCAGTTAGTGAAAAATCCCAAGGGATCGATTCTCTGCTTTGTCGGCCCTCCAGGTGTCGGTAAAACTTCGCTGGGAATGTCGATCGCCAAGGCGACCGGCCGTAAGTTCGTCCGCATGTCGCTCGGCGGGGTTCGTGACGAAGCCGAAATTCGCGGCCACCGCCGCACCTATATCGGCGCGTTGCCCGGGCAGATCATTCAGATGATGAAGAAGGCGGGAACCAAGAACCCGGTCTTCATGCTCGACGAAGTCGACAAGATGTCCATGGACTTCCGCGGCGACCCTTCGGCCGCCCTGCTCGAAGTGCTCGATCCCGAGCAGAACTTCATGTTCGTCGATCACTACCTCGACGTGGAATATGACCTGTCGCAAGTCTTTTTCGTCGCCACGGCGAACGTGATGCACACCATCCCTCCTGCGCTACAGGATCGCATGGAAGTGTTGCGGCTGCACGGCTACACCGAGCAGGAGAAACTGGAGATCGCCAAGCAATTCCTGGTCAAGAAACAGATGGCGCAAGCCGGCCTTTCGGAAAAGAACGTCAAGTTCGCCGATGACGCCATCACCACACTGATCCGCGCCTACACCCGCGAAGCTGGAGTGCGCAATCTCGAGCGCGAAATCGGCAACGTCTGCCGCAAGGTCGCACGCAAGGTTGTCAAAGAGGGCGAAAACTATTTCGTCACGGTGACGGGCGAAAATGTGACAGATTTCCTCGGCGTCATTAAGTTCCGCGACACGCTGGCTCATGAAAAGAGCGAAGTGGGCTTGGTCACTGGCCTCGCTTGGACCGAAGTTGGCGGCTCGATCCTCAGCACCGAAGCTACCGTGGTCGATGGCAAGGGCAAGCTTACGCTTACCGGCAAGCTCGGTGACGTGATGCAGGAATCAGCGCAGGCCGCGCTGTCCTATGTTCGCTCCCGCTCCCACCGTCTCGGTCTGACCCGCGATTTCTATCGCACCCTCGATTTGCACGTCCACGTGCCCGAGGGCGCCATTCCTAAAGACGGTCCTTCCGCCGGCATTACCATTGCGACCGCGATATCGAGCGCGCTCAGCAAGATTCCAGTTCGGCGCGACATCGCCATGACTGGCGAAATCACGCTGCGCGGCAAGGTCCTGCCGATCGGCGGTCTCAAAGAAAAGCTGCTGGCCGCGCATCGCGCCGGACTGTTCGAGATCATCCTGCCCAAGGACAATGAAAAAGATCTGGCCGAGGTGCCTGAAAATCTTCGTACCGCCATGAAGCTGCACTTCGTCGATACCATGGACCAAGTCCTGCAGATTGCGCTGGAATCCCCTCTGCCCACTCTCCACGAGGAAGAGACCGCGCAACCGATCGCACCTCTAACGTCCAGCACGGGAGATAGTCCAGCAGCGCATCAATAGAAGCTTCTTCCGCTGCACCAACCATTCACGGCTGTCATCCTGAGCGGATTTGCCGTACGCGATAGCATACGGCAACGCAGTCGAAGGACCCCTTTCACCCTAACGTGACGGGAGACCCGTAACGGGTTTCCACCTCGAAACTCGACCAAACTACCTTCCGATTTCCCGCAAAGCGTTACAATAGGAAACTCCAACGATGTCCACATCCAACCAAAGTCACATCGCCTTCGAAAACGGGCCAGAATCGCCAGCGGAAAACGCGTCGGCCCGCACCACCGGAATCCTTCCTTCGCAGGAAATCAGCAATCTAATCGCCCGCGGAAATATCATCGCCCAGCCCGCAGTTCACTCCGACCACATCCAACCGGCAAGCCTCGATTTGCGTCTGGGCGACATGGCACACCGCGTACGTGCCAGCTTTCTCCCCGGACCGAACAGCACCGTCGAAGCCAAGATTAAAGAACTCCGCATGGCGCGCGTCGATTTGACCGGCGCGCCGGTCCTGGAAAAAGATTGCGTCTACATCGTCCCGCTGGTCGAAGAACTGAACCTGCCAGAAAACATTTCCGGCAAAGCGAATCCAAAAAGCACAACGGGGCGCCTCGACATCTTCACCCGCCTAATCACCGACTACGGCACCGAATTCGACCGGGTGCCTCCGGGTTACAAAGGCAAACTCTACGCCGAGGTCGTCTCCCGCACCTTCACCGTAGCCATTCGCGCAGGCATGAGATTAAGCCAACTGCGCTTCGTGCAGGGAAATCCAGATCCACGCGACATGTCGCGGATCAAGAAACTAGATGATGAGCAAACGTTGGTCTATATAGATGATGACACGCCTAGCAAAGCGCTTATTGATCGCGGCTTGCGTATCACGCTCAACCTCGAAGGTGCAGAGCCAGACGAAGTCGTTGCCTATCGGGCACGGCATAATGCACCAGTGATCGAACTCGACAAAATCAATCACTACTCGCCCGCCGAATTCTGGGAGAGTCACCGGCAAAACTCCAACAAGAGCCTGATTCTTCATCGCGACGACTTTTACATTCTCGCTTCGCGCGAACGCGTGCGCGTCCCGCCGGACTATGCCGCTGTGATGGTTCCCTTTGATACTTCCGATGGTGAATTCCGCATTCACTATGCGGGCTTCTTCGATCCCGGCTTCGGCTACGGGTCGGGAGACATCAAAGGCACTCGCGCCGTACTGGAAGTTCGCGCCCATGAGGTTCCATTTTTGATCGAGCATGGACAACTCGTGGGTCGGCTGAACTACATGCCCTTGCTCTCCAGGCCAAACAAGATCTATGGGACGAATATCGGATCGTCCTATCAGCATCAGGCGCTTACTCTGAGCAAGCAATTTCGCAAGAGTTGAATGCCAACCTCTAGCTTGCCAACTCGTGCGGCCGCATAGCACACTGGAGCATGAGAGTCATGGCACGATTCCTGGCGGCTGCCACAGGTGCCGACCACTTCCCTGCCCCCACCCTGCCGGAAGTCGCCTTTTTAGGCCGTTCCAACGTCGGCAAATCCAGCGTGATCAATACTCTCGTCGGAACCAAGCTGGCCCGCACCAGTTCCACGCCCGGGCGCACACGCAGCATCAATTTCTTCGAAGTACGGTGGCCGGGCCGGCCGCGGCCGGAGGTGATCTTCGCCGACCTGCCCGGCTACGGCTACGCCAAACTTTCGCGTGAGATTTCCCAGGAGTGGCCTAAGTTTATCGAGCCTTATCTCAACGAGCGCCCCACGCTGGCTTTATGCATGGCGCTGGTGGATGTGAATGTTCCTCCGCAAGATAGCGATCGCCAGCTCTTAGATTTCCTTAATGCGTCAGGCCATGAGTTTCTGCTGATCGCCACCAAGAGCGACCGACTCTCGAACAATCAACTGCACAATGCGCTGAAAGGCCTGGCAGAAGCATATCCATCCGCGCCAGTCATTCCTTTTTCGGCCAAGACTGGCGCCGGTCGCGACCAGGTCTGGAACAAAATCCGGGAGTCCGCGACAAATTTTTCACCGCTTGCGTCCCAATCTTGAATCTTTCCGCTTACGGAAAAGCGCCCGAGCCTTTCGTCGCCGCCGACCTTGGCTTCCTCTAAATCTTCCCGCCCGAAGCTCCGTAAACTAAACACGCACGGCGTAACGAGAAAACCAAGGCCCAGCAAGCCTAAGAAAAAAGATTGAAAGGGTCATCGAATCTACTGCATGCCGGATGAAACCAGCAGCGGCGCCTCGTACCTGTCTGCCCTAAAGCAGTCGGCCTCTCCCACAGCCGCAGCGGCCGCACGAGCACCCGATCCCGCACACCCCGCGGAGATCCGACCCGAGGCGGAGAAGCGCAGAAGCCCACGTTACCGGTGCCAGGGCAGCGCGCACCTGCGCGAAATTTCCAGCGGCGTGGCAACCTGGGCCACGTTCACGGATATCAGCATGCATGGCTGCTACGTGGAGGCAACCTCTACCTACCGGCTTGGAGCCTCACTCGCGCTCACCATCGAGATCAACAACTTCCGGGTCGAAACGAACGGGGAGGTGCGCGTTGCCTATCCGGGTCTTGGCATGGGGATTTTCTTCCACGAAATGTCAGGAGAAAATCGTACGCGATTGCGGGAGCTGCTACGATCTCTGTCGCGGCCTTCGGTGATTGTCGGAACGGGAACACCCGTGCAGAACGCAAGCGTTTTGCCGATGGAGGCCATGCCTCCCATCACCAACGCGAGAGCGGCGATCCAGGCAATGATCAGTTTTTTCGAGGGCCGTCAACTCCTGACCCGTGAGGAGTTTCTTCGCATTTTACGCAAAAGCCAGAGCATGGGAATGTAATTTCCATTCGTAGTCTCATTCCCATCTTCAGTGACCCAGGGTTAGATTCACGGTCATCACTCGATAGTCGTTGAACGTTCGTCTCGGCAGGCGCCACTCAAATATTCACATGAATTGGTTATGATGAAACGCTATGGCGCTCTACCTGATCACGGGGATTGGCGGCTTTATTGGTTCGTCTCTGGCACGAGAACTCCTGCAACGCGGCGAACAAGTCCGCGGAGTCGACAACTTTTCTACTGGCAGACGGGAAAATCTTACTCAAATTCCCGGGCACATTGACTTTCGCGAGGCAGACATCCTCGATCCCGACGCCATGAAGAGCGCTTGCGCCGGAGTAGATTATGTTTTGCATCAGGCAGCTATCCCGTCGGTGCCGAAGTCTGTGCTCGACCCGCTCGGCAGCAACCGGGCCAACGTCGATGGCACGGTGAACCTGCTGGTCGCGGCGCGCGATGCCAAAGTAAAGCGAGTGGTCTACGCAGCATCGTCGTCCGCTTATGGCGATACTCCCACGCTACCAAAGCACGAGGGTATGACTCCCGACCCGATTTCGCCATACGCCGTCGCCAAGCTGGCGAGCGAGCGCTACATGATCTCGTTCTACCGCTGCTATGGCCTGGAAACAGTAGCACTGCGCTACTTCAATATTTTCGGTCCGAGGCAGGATCCCTCGTCCCCATATTCAGGTGTGCTGGCAAAGTTCATCACGATGATGCTGGGCGGAAAGCAGCCGACGATCTTTGGTGATGGCGAGCAGAGCCGCGACTTCACCTACATCGACAATGCGGTCGAAGCCAACCTGCTGGCCTGCAGGGCTCCCGCTGTGCAGGCGGCCGGCAAGGTGTTTAACGTAGCTACGGGACGGCGCATCACGTTGAACGAAACCTTCAAGCTCCTGCAAAATCTCACCGCGTACTCGGGTTCTCCGATTTATGGTGCCGAACGCGGCGGCGATATCAAGCACTCTCTCGCCGACATTTCTTCGGCAGAAAAGAATATCGGTTACAAGCCCAAAGTAAATTTTGAAGATGGCCTGAAGCGGACGGTTGACTGGTACCGGAATTCCCACTCGTAGGCTTCGCGTTACGTTAGTGATCTACTTCGAGATTACTCACGTCAGTAGAGTGGAGACATGACACTCTCCTCGATGGTCGTTTCACGCGATTGGCAGGAAGTCAGCGTTCTGGAATGCATTCTCGGCGGCTTGCACATGGATGTTGCCGTCGAAAGCGAGCCCCAACAAGCTCTCGCCCGTCTCTCCAAATCTAAAGTAGATGCGCTGATCGTTGACTGCGACTTGAATGGCACCGGTCAATTCCTTCGCGAATTGCAGCGTGACGCTCCGCGGCTGAACACGGTGCCGCTGGTCATTATGGGTAGCGTGCAGGGCAAGCCGGATATGGAAAGTACCGGCGCAATGTTCGCTTTCGATAAACCGATTTCAGTGGAGCAAGCGGTACGCACGCTTTCTGCCGCGCGCAACATGATTCTCGATGGACGCTTGCGCTACCACCGCGCCGGCCTGGAAGTTCCCGTGACTTTAAGCGGCCGCAAGCAGAAGCGCGTCGGGGCGCAATTGATCAATCTGAGCCAGGGCGGACTGCAAGTCCGCATGGACGATGGATTCGACCCAAGCGACCTGCAGCGCGTATCGTTCGCGTTGCCCGGAACAAAGTGCGGAGTAAAGGCCGATGTCGAAGTCGCCTGGGCTGACGAGCGCGGGAACGTTGGCATTCGCTTCGCGAAAATCGAATCGCAGATGCAGCACACCCTGCGAGTGTGGCTGGCTCAGCAGTATTTTGCGAATTAGAGCGAGAGGAATCTCCTCGCCCAGTCCGTTAAGGTTTAGTCCGTCAAGTCTTTAGTTCGTCAGATCGAATGATCCTTTCAACCGTATGTCGGCTGACGACGCGCCGATGAGCACATCGAACGTTCCCGGTTCTGTGACCCAATCTTTTTTCTGTGTGCTGTAGAAAGCCAGCGCGTTCTTATCGATCGTGAAGATCACGGTTGTCGACTTACCCGGCACCAACTCCACGCGGCGGAAGCCTTTCAGCTCCTTCACCGGACGATCGACGCTCGCGTGTCCATCGTGCACATACAACTCGACAACTTCCGCTCCGGCACGTTTTCCTTCGTTACGAAGTTTCATGCTCACCTCAAACTTGCGCCCAGAAGAATCTTTGCCCGGCTTGATCTTCAAATCGCTGTAACCAAAGTTCGTATAAGACAAGCCATATCCAAACGGAAATTGCGGCGTGATGCCATGCTTGTCGAAATAACGGTAGCCGACGTAGATCCCCTCGGCATATTTCACGTGTAGGTCTTCTCCGGGATAATTTCCGTAGGCGGGCGATTCTTTAAATTCGTTGATAAAAGAAAATGGCAGCTTGCCGGAAGGGTTCACGCCCCCGAACAAGACGTCGGCAATCGCGTGCCCCATTTCCTCACCGCCAAACCAGGCGTCCAGAACAGACGGAACATCGTCAACCCAGCGGCTTACATTGACCGGTGCGCCGGCGTTGAATATCACGACCGTATTGCGATTTGCCTGGGCCACAGCCTTGATCAGTTCGTCCTGGCCGTCGGGTAAATCCAATGTTTTGCGGTCGAAGTCCTCGGACTCGACCTTAACCGAATTTCCCACAAGCACGATTGCGGCATCCGCTTTCGCAGACAGCGCCACAGCTTCCTTCCGCAATTGATCTCGCGCTTCGGGTGTATCTTTGGCCGGATCCTCGCCGGGCGTGGATACACCGAGCGCATAGCTGACCTGGACACCGTTACCTGCTTTTTCCTTGATCCCGTCGAGCGGCGAAACCGCAGATTTGAACTTCACCATAGAACTACCACCACCGCCGGTTCGGGCGACAGCCGCATCGGGACCGATGACGGCAATCGATTTAATTTTGGAAGGATCGAGCGGAAGCAGATTGCCGGCATTTTTCAGCAGCACGATACTCTCCGCCGCCCCGCGGCGCGCCACCGCACGCTGCGCTGGCGTATCGATTTCGCTGGATGCCGTCTCGCTTCGGTCGAAAATACCACTGACAAATATCGTACGTAAAATTGCGCTCACATTTTCATCGATCGTTGCAGTCGAAATGTTGCCTGCCTTCACGTCGGCCAGCACTTTCTCCTGCCACAGCCAGCCGCCCCCGTTACCGTTTTTCTTTGAGTCCGGCTTCGCTAACCAAGTCCTCGCGGGCTCTCCGCCCGGCATCTCAAGGTCCATCCCGGCATTCACCGTGCCCGCAGTACTGTAGGTACTTCCCCAATCGGAGACTACCAAGCCCTTGAAACCCCACTGTTTTCGCAAGACATCCTGCAGCAGAAATGCATTCTCTGCGCAATAGCTTCCATTCACTTTTTGATAGGCCGACATTACCGACCAGACGCCGGCCTCCTGCACAGCCGCTTTGAATGCGGGAAAATAAATCTCCTGCAGCGTGCGCTCATCGATGGCCTCGTCCACGCGATGTCGTTCGAATTCCTGATTGTTGGCGGCAAAGTGCTTCACGGTAGCAATCACGCCTTCGCTCTGCACACCTTTGATATAAGCCACGCCCATGCGCCCGGCGAGGTAGGGATCTTCTCCATAGCCTTCAAAGTTCCGCCCCCAGAGCGGCACGCGTTGGATGTTGACGGTGGGGCCGAGAATCATATTGCGGCCAAGCGCCCGCATCTCCTGGCCAATCGCCTGGCCCACGCTTTGCGCAACCTCCGGGTCCCACGTTGCGGCGACAGCGATTCCCGCCGGAAATGCGGTGCTGCGAAAGTGATCCTCATCAGCCTTGGTTTTTGCCGAGGGTCCGTGCCAGGATCTTATGCCCATGGGTCCGTCCGCCATTTTGATCGACGGCAGCCCCAGCCGCAGGATCGCGACTGTTTCCATCCAGTTTGCTCCGCTCAACATGCTGGCCTTTTCCTCGGGCGTCATGCGGCCGAGCAGATCATGGACACGCTCTTCGACCAGCAGCTTTGAATTCTTATAAGGAGCATTGGAAGGGACATCCTGGCACGGCGCGGCCACAACTCCAGCAACTAGAACCGCTACCAAGGCAAATATCCTACTCAGTAGGCGGATATTTCGAGCGTTATGATTATTAAAATGGATCACAAGAGTAGTCCTCAGTCGGATTTAGAAGCGAACAGTAATCTCGGCAGCGGCTTCACGTCATCCACATAGTACGGCTCGCCAGAGCTCAAGCGAGGAAAAATCTTGCACGATGTCGCGATTCAGGGCGGCTTTCAAGGCTGTTCTTAAGGACAAGATTTGTAAGTAACGGAGATGGTTCGGAAGCGCCGAAACAAAGCTCTTACGTAAGATCATGTCCCGTTGTGCGAGTTCCTGTCATTGCAAGTCAGATGAAATACCGCTAATTTACTGATAAAGCTGGTGAAAACCGGCTTGGAGCCGACTTGCCTAGGAGCAACGCGGCGCGACGGATGCCGGCTACGCCAACTAGTGGATTGACAGGACTTTTGCAGACCGCCACACTCGCAAGATGAGTCTGGCCGCAAATTTAAGATGGCGACAACTCCCGCCAAACCGAGTCTCGAGATGAGCGCCAGCCTACCCGGAGCGCGGGTACCGACGTGGCCGCTGGATCGCGGCGTGGCTGCATCCCGGCCCCATTCCGCTTTCGAAGTTGGAGACTCCCACCCAAGCCGCCAAGATGCACTGCAGGCGCTTCTGGCTTTTTCAGCGCTGCATCAGCAGATACGTCGGCGCCGGGCGCTCTCTGTTCCGAGCGATGGATTTGAAACCATCGACCGCGTGACCGAGTTCGAAGCCTCCGAGCAATTTGTGTTGGACGAAGTATTGCAACTGGTCGCGGAGCGCGCCGTTGCCATTACCGGTGCCGATGGATTGGGCATTGCTCTGGCCGAGAACAACGAAATTGTTTTGCGGGCTTCGGCAGGTGCGATCAAGCCCGATGTCGGGGCGCGCATCCAGCGCGACTCAGCGTTCTCCGGAGCATGTTTTCGCACCGCCCAAATCATCTACTGCCACGACGCCGAGACCGACGATCGCGTCAACCTATATGCGTGCCGACAACTGGGCGCGCGGTCGATGGTGGCCGTTCCGCTGTGCGGCAGGCGTCGCGTCATCGGATTGCTCGAGGCATTCTCGGCCGAGCCCTTCGGCTTCAACGATAGTGACGTCACCAGCCTGGGCCTGCTGGCCGAGTTAATCGTCGGAGCTCTGAAGCCCGAGGACGAAGATCGCTTCGCAGAATCGGCTGAAGCGGCAGAAGCAGAATTAGACGCAGCACCGGTTGCCACGGCAGCGATGATTCCGGTCGAAACAGTTTCGCCTGAAAAAGCACTGGATCCGATTGAAGGCGCATCGGGAGTAGCGGAAGAGAATAATGCTGAGGCGCAGGCAGGAGTCGTTCTTCAAGAATTCCCACCGAAGAACGCCGCAACGGAGGCAACGGAGAAAGACGCAACGCTTCCTGCAGCCGAGTCTAAACAGGCCACTGAAACAGCGATCCCACTTCCAACTCTTGCAGCCCAGAAACCCGCATCTTTAGAGCTGGTATCTCCAGAGCTTGTCGTTCCCAAGATCGCAACTTCCAAAACCGCATCGGCAGGGCAAGAAGAAGCGCCCGCAATCGAGGCTGCTCCCGAGCCTGCGCCTTCCACGCACCATCCCGGAATTTGGCTCGTGGCCGTCGTCGTGGTTGCGTTGCTGGCTGCCGGAGCGTGGTGGAAGCTGAAGAATGCGCAACTGGGAGAAGCCCTGCTTCAACCTACGCATAAAACCGTCACCAAGCCAATCGCAGTGGCGAAGCAACCAGCGTCTGCCGTTCCTTCCTCGACAGCGCCTTCAAGCGTAAATGCCCCGACGGCGCCCGCTTCGGGCACGGCAGCAGCCGGTACAGCCGCAGCCGAGCCGAACAGCGAAGCTGCGTCACCGCAGGAAACTTCGAAGCTGCCGCGAATCACCGGCATTCGCCATTGGTCCTCGGCGGATTCCAGCACGGTTGTGCTCGATCTCGAAGATCAGGTGCAGTACGAGGCGCATCGGCTCAGCTCTCCCGATCGAATTTATTTTGATTTGCACGACACTTCGCTCGCTCCCGAGGTTGCGGGAAAAACCATTGAAGTCGGCGATGCGCTGCTGGCGCGGGTTCGCGTGGCGCAGCCGGTCTCCGGTCTCACACGCATGGTGCTCGAAACCAAGGGCAACTCGAATTTCTCCGTGAGCCTGGAACCGAATCCTTACCGTTTGGTGGTACAGGTTCGCAAGCTGGGCGCGGATCCCAAGGCTCAGGTAAATCTTTTTCCGGGAACCGAAAGTGATCGCGGCAAGTTGTTTGCCATTGTGGTTCCTCCGCCAACGCATGAAGATTTGCAACTGCGCGCGCGCGTTCCGAAGATGCGTATCGTGGTCGATGCCGGCCATGGCGGCTGGGATCTGGGAACCGTGGGCCGCAAGGGACTGCTCGAAAAAGATCTGGTGCTCGAGATTGCCCAAAGGCTGGGCAAGCTGCTCGAAAGCCGTCTGGGCGCGGAAGTGATCCTCACGCGCAAAGACGATAACTACATTCCGCTCGACGAGCGCGCCGGCATCGCAAACCAGTCGCAGGCGGATTTATTTGTCTCGGTCCACGCCAACTACAGCGACCTGCCCTCGGCGCGCGGCGTGGAAACCTATTACACGAACTTTTTTTCTTCGCCGAGCACGAAGGATGTTGAGGCGCGCGAGGATGGAACCGTCGCCAAGACCACGGCGATGACAGCGCCTTCGCCGGTCGACCTGCATGATCGCATCGAGCAATCGCGCCGCCTCGCCGCCAGCGTGCAGCGTTCGCTCTACGGAACTTTGTCGGTGCAGAATCCCGGACTGCGCGATCGAGGCGTGAAATCCGCATCGTACGTGGTCCTCACCGAGACCGCGATGCCGGGAATTCTTGCCGAAGTTTCCTTCGTCAGCAGTCCCACCGACGAGCAAAAACTTCGCAGCGACGGTTACCGCGAGCAGATCGCGGAAGCGCTGTATAAAGGTATCGCTCGCTATGCGGCAAGCTCGCGTGGGGTGAAAGTAGCCAGCGCCGCGAAGTAAGTACCGAGTTGCAAGTATCCGGTACTGAGTTTGGAGCACACAATTCCGAGAGAGACCGGGGAAGGGCACGACTTGCAGTCGTGCCGATTCCGCCTCACAAAACGGAACCGGCTTTAGCCGCTGAGGGACGAACTTATTTGCGCTGATGAATTTCCTCTCGATTGAATGTCCAGCCAGCCGAGTCACCTTGCCCTGAAAATCGCTTGAACTCTTCGACGGTCCGCTCTGCCTGATCGTCGTCGGCCTGAGATTGCGCATCGCTCATTCGCTGATCCATAATTCTTGTCCCTGGCTCTCACGAGATTATCGCAGCCTGTGGATTTCTCGCCGAAATAAAGTTCCGGCGGAGTCCACCAAAGTGGAACGATTTGGCACGCCTACAATAACGCTCATGGAGATTTCTTTAGCACCTGAGATCGAGGCGAAGCTCGCGAGAATCGCTTCCGAAGCGGGTAAGGCCGCTGATCAGGTGGTGCAGGAATTGGTTGCGGACTACCTAGACCATGACGAATGGTTCAAGCGAGAAGTGCAAAAAGGGCTGGCGTCGCTTGATAGCGGCAACTTTGACGGTTTTTTGCATTAAAGATTCTTCATCCTCTGGGCTGCTGCGTGCTCCTCTGGGAACAAACGCTCGCTGATCTTGCTGGACAGGGTGTGCCATTCTCGGGCCATACGGCGGTCTTGGTTTCCTTCGAGTTCTGGAACGGTGAATGCTGTGATTGTCGCCATGAAGTTTGGATCTTTTGACAGCCAGAAATCTAGAAACCCTGCAAGGCTCATACGTTGGAAACAGCCGGAGATCTCCTCTATGCTTTCCACGTCAGCGCAAAGCAACGGCTTGACCTCGACCTGGTCGATCTTGCGACCGCTCATGAAATCTGAGAAGTAATGATTCAGCAACGGACTGATCAGTAAACTCCCACCGATCCCATCGAAGGTGACGAGCAAAGGGTAGACCTTGGTGATGCCGCGGAGATCAAGATCTGTCACAGGGGTTCTCGTCGCGGTGCCAAAAATCTGAGTGACCGCATCCGCCAACTGCTCAACGCCCTTCTTCTTTGACTCGGCTTTGTCACGGACGAGCTTCTTCTCAATTTCATCCACGAGTAGTTCGTGGTCGCCACTGTATTTAGTTTCCGCCGTGAACATGTTTGCCTTGTATTCGAGCAGGACAAGCGAGTCATCCTGCATTATGAGACCATCGCATATTTGTTGTGCGGGGTTGTCGTGTCTTGTCGGATCCGCGACGAATACGGCTTTTGTTCCGCGGAGCGAATCCGTTCATGTAGGCCTCGAATACCGCCCCCCAGAAACGTCGCAGTCGATCTCCCACGCTCTTGTTGATATTGTTTACCATCCAGTACGGACCACTTTCGAACTTTTCAACGAGAAAAAGAATGTCGAAAGGAAGATAACCAGCGGACGCTAATATCAGGGGCCGCTTTCGCAATTCGGTGAAATCGTTCGACCCATAGTCCCGCTGCTTAATTCGATCTGCCAGCGATTCCGGGGTCGTGGTTATCTCTTTCAGAAACAATTTGATACTCTCTTTCGACATCGCCATCGCGTGGAAATGTTGTGCCGCGAAGGTGAAGGCGGAAACTCCGCGCAGAAGATCTCGGGAGCGAGGGTCGCGCATTTTGCAAACAGACCGAAACAGAGTGCCTGATAATCGGCGATCGATATGCCGCTTGCGTTGCGAAATTCAGCTGCGATGTCGACGAACTCCGGGTGTTTGCGAAGCCGATTTGCATACTTCAGCATGAGGTGTGAGCGCACAATTCTATACTCCGCTCGAAATCCTGCACCTTCCCCAACTGATATGAATTCAGCGAGAAGGCGCTTAACCTTGTCGAGTTCGTTCGGCTTTGCTTCCGCGAAAAGGCTATAGTGAAAATGGTCGTTTGCCATTAGCAAGAGGGTCCCGGAAACGCCCGGGGGCACTTGCCATAGGTTCGTACCGACTTCTGGGCAGTGGAGGGCGGCAAGTTTTGTGATCAGAAGCAGTTGGCGGCGATGAAAGACGAACTCCGGTTCTGTAAGACGCGCAGCTAACTTATACCAGTCCCCCCTTAACCAAGATGATATTGGCAACCTACGCGACCTTCGAGCAGATGCACGGCCGGAGAATCTCCATGCAGGAGCTGGTCACAAGGCTGAGCTCGTATTCCCGTGATTCTGTTATCTCCCTGTGCTCTTTCATTGGTATTTTGCTGAAACTCTGGGACCGCGGCAGCTACGATCTAGCCCGCTATGACCACCTAATATCCTGTGCTTTTGAGCCGCTCAGGCGGCGTGATTGTAGCTCGCGCATGATCAGTGGAATCCCATGTCAGATTGTCGCCGTAATAAAGACAGTTCTTTTGCACTGCGCGGCCATTCTAGCTGGAATGTTGTGCGGAAGGAATTTGGTAGTTGGTGTCGTCCCCTTCGGGACTGGTTCCCATTTTATAGGCTTACCCCGGACTTACGTCCGGGGCTACTATATGTCGCCCCTACGGGGCTGGATTGGTGACCGCGTCTGAAAGGCTGCGGCCCGATAGACCTGGGCCGCTGGACAGCCGAGGGCAGCTGTCCCTACATGATTTCACTGTCCCGACATGTTTGGCATGGCTCCGGCGGTCAAAAACTTTCGGTGCAGGCCGCGCGGATTCCCACCCTTCGGCAAGCTCAGGGCAGGCTCTCTCGCAAAATACGCGAAAGATGGGCCCCCTTTTTTATTTTGTATTTGGGGCGTCGGCGGACGAGGGCGTCCGCCGCTCCACTTACTTTGCTGCTGGCACGCCGCCGTACTTTTCCAGCCACTTCAGTTCCTCGCGGACTTTGATTTTGCCGTGCCAGGGATTTTTGTCGAGGCTGTGGCCTTCGCCGGGGAAGATTAGCAGCTTGTTGGGGATGCCGAGCGAGTAGAGGGCGTGCTCGAGCAGGTAATCTTCGAGGACGGCGACGCGGATGTCGTCGGCGCCGGCGACCATGTGGGTGGGGGTGCGGACTTTGTCGATTCGAAAGATGGCGGCTTCGTCGTGATAGCGCTGCGGAGCTTCCCAGGGACGTCCGCCGAGGAAGTAGGCGTCGTCGGCAGTGGTGTCGTCGTTGCCCCAGTTGCCGACGTGCTCGACGGCGCCGGCTCCGGTGACGGCAGCTTTGAAGCGCGTGGTTTGGGTGATGAGCCAGTTGGTCATGTATCCGCCGTAGCTGTAGCCGCCGACGGTGAGGTGGTTGGGATCGGCGATGCCATCTTTGACGAGGGCGTCGATGCCTTCGAGAATGTCTTTCCCGGGACGCGAAACGATTTGCGGAACGATCTGCATGAGGAACTTGTCGCCGTATCCGGTGGAGCCGCGGTAGTTGGGCTCGAAGACCAGCCATCCGTTGGTGGCGGCGAGCGCGCCCCACTTATACCAGTCGGCTTCGAAGTAGTCGCCGTCGGCTTCGGCGGGGCCTCCGTGAATGAAGGTGAACATGGGAAGATTTTTCTGCTCGGGCTTTCCTGGTTCAAAGCTGCCGGGCGGGTAGATCAGCATGCCTTCGATTGTGGTGCCGTCGTCGGCCTTCCAGCGATACGGCTTGCCTTGCGGCATTTCACGCTCGGTGAAGAGTTTGTTGAGCGCGGTGATGGGATGGGCACTTTGTAACAGGTTCGGGCCTTCGGCGAGATAAACCTCGGAGGGACGCGTGAGCGAGGAGTAAACGAAGGCAACGCGCAGAGAATGCAGTCCGGTTGAAGGATTTTCGTAAGTTCCGGGCCAGCCATCGAACTTGCGCAGAGGGTCAGAGGGCTTGTCTGCCCCATACATTTGGACTTCGGTGCCGAGCCGCGCAGTCACGACCGCTCCGTTGCTATAAGAGCCGTAGCTGGCAATCTCCCCGGTGAAATCTTTGTTCCACTGCTCAACCGTCCCGGTCTCACTGTCGACCCAGTAGAGATGAGGCTGCAGGTCGCGGTAGGGGCCGGTGACGTCTCCGACTTCGACGGTGAAGAAGATGTGGCGGCTGTCGCTGGCCCAGCGCGGATGGGTTTCGACTGCCTGGTTGTGGGTGAGTTGGCGGGGTGCGGGTGGTTTCGGTTCGCTAGCATTCGCAGCCGGGGGCGGCTGCGCAGCATCGAGTTCGTAGAGTTCTACGTCTTCGTTTTTTTCCTGGCGTTGGTTGATTGCGTTGGTGAGGAAGGCAAGTTTGCTGCCGTCGGGCGAGGTAATCATGTTCTCTACTCGCAACGACGAGGTCGCAAGGATGCGCGCCCCGGGCGTTAGGTCGGGTTCTTTTTCGTCGGTCTTTTCTTTTTCTTTCGTGGGAGCGGCGGTGCGACCGGCAAGAGCAGCGGCAACGTCGAGGGCAAAGATGGTGTCGCCGCGTTCGGCGGTGCGGTACTGCTGCACGTCCTTCCATTGTTTCTTGTAATCGTCTTTCTGCGCTTTGGTCCACGGGTTGCGAGTGGCGAAGTAGATGGTGCGAGAATCGGCCGACCATGAGAATGAGTGAACCTCTTCCTCGCCGGTGGTGAGCGGAATCGCCTCGCCTCCCGCGGGAGAGATCAGATAGATCTGCGCCGTCTCTCCCTTATCTTCATCTTTCTTGCCTTTGCTTTTGTCATCGTCTGAATCTTTTTCGGAAGACGATTTACGTTCGGAGAGGAAGGCGATCCAGCAGCCGTCGGGCGACCACTTGGGCTCGGTGTCGTGACCGGACTGGGTGAGCTGGATCAGCTTGGGATGGATCAGCGATCCGGTCTTCACGTCGTCGCGGTAAAGCCAGAGATCATGGCGAAAGATGTTCTGGTCCCAGTCGGCGCGCTCGGTGGCGATGACAACAGAATTGCCGTCAGGAGAAAGCGCGACGGAGGTGAAGCTGACAGAGTTGAAGAATTCGTCGAGCGTGAGCTTGGGTTTGTTCTCGGCGAATGTCAGGACGGAAGTGAGAACTATGCAGCCAAGAAATACGATGAATGACAAGAGGATATTTTTGAGTTTCATGGGATTTTTAAGACCCGCGGCTTTACGGCACGGGCTCAGCATCCTTAAGCGCCTGGTCGAGAGGCTGGCTGGGACGAGCGATGCCTTGGACGATTCGCCAACCGTCGTCGTAAGCGTGAAAGCTAGCGGTGGAGCGATAGCGCACGTCGCTGGAGTAGATTGCTGCGCCAACTTCATTCAAGGGAATCCATCTCCAGGTAAATTCGACGTCGGCCACGCGGCCGAGTTTGCTGATGCCAGTGACAGCGACCAGTTCGCGCCGGGCGACAGGAATGCGGAAAGCTTGTTTATCGGAATCGCCGGGCGCGATGAGAGGCCGAAATGTATCCACTCCGGCAGGTGAGAGAGTGACATCCCAGCAGGGCGGCGGAGAAATGTCGGGAGGACAGCGGGCTTGCGTGGCAGAAATCCATCCATGATGTTGGACGGCGAGATATTCGGTGGAAAGATAATCCGCATTGGAGACGATGCCCGTGGTCATTTGAAATGATTGAGTCGCGCGGAAAGTGTTGGAGGTCGCGATGAGGTCGGCAGCAAGCCGGCGCGTGAGAAAGTCGCGCGGAGAACAAGATGAAAGCAGGAGCAGGCCCGCAATCGACAGAGCGAAGATGTGTGGTTTCCGCATCAATAAGAAGCAAGCCGAACGCGCCATCGTCGCGCCACAAGAACACTTTGTTCGGGACGACAATTCTATCGGATTGTAAACAAATGCGAGCTCTTGCGCGGCAAGAAAGGGCGAGAGGCGATCTGGCCTTCGAATTGAGCAGACCAGCGACCGGGAATGGCCGTGGAGCAGTGAGGGCAGCGGCCATCGGGCGTCAGGCGATAGTGCCTGATCAGATAGCCGTAGCGCTCAATCAAAGTTTCGCCGCACTGCGGACAGCGCGTGTCTTCCCATTCCGCAACCCTACCGGGAAGATTTCCCGCGTAAATATAGCGAAGGCCGGATTCGCGGCCGATTTCGATGGCGCGCAGCAAGTCTTCGGGGAGAGTATCGCGCGCGACATCATTTTGCATTTTGTAATCGCCATGAAAGGCGGTGACGTGCCAGGGAATATCGGGAGAGATGTTCGCCAGAAATTCGGTGAGGCGGTGCAGTTCATCGGGCGAATCGTTGAAGCCGGGGATTAGAAGAGTAACGATCTCGAGCCAGAGACCCATCCAATGGATGCGGCGGATGCTATCGAGGATGGGACCGATGCGTCCACCGAGTTCGTGATAATGGCGGTCGTCGAAACTCTTGAGATCGACTTTATAGAGATCGAGCCAGGGACGCAGGTACTCGAGCACCTGAGGAGTGCCGTTCCCGTTTGAAACAAAGCCAGTGATGAGTCCGGCGGCTTTGGCTTCTTTGAAAACTGCGACCGCCCACTCGCTGGTGATGAGTGGCTCATTATAAGTACTCACCAAAATCTTTGCGCCTTGTGCGACGGCGTCGCGGACCAGATGTTCGGGCGAGGCCTGGTGTGGAAGCGAGACCGCGCTGGGGTCGCGTAGCGCTTGCGATGTAACCCAGTTCTGGCAGTAGGCGCAGTGCAGGTCGCAGCCCAGCATGCCGAAGCTGTAGGCCAACGCACCGGGATACGCGTGAAAGAATGGCTTCTTCTCCACCGGATCGCATTGAGTTCCGGCAGTGTATCCCCAAGGAACAAAGAGCTTGCCGCCGCGGTTGTAGCGGACTTTGCAAACACCGGGCTGGCCCTCAGGGATAGGACAGCAATGTCCGCAAGCAAAACAGCGCACACGGTTATTGTCGAGTTTCTCGACAAGAGCAGGTTCGGCTTCGCGGACGCGTTCGTCGAGGATGGTGCGGAGGGTGGACACGGGGGACCTGTCTTTATTCTAACGCCGGGTCGGTGAGAGCGCGGCCGTGGTGGAAATGCCTTGCTAGGCTTGCGGTGGCACCGTGGTGAAAGGGACCCTTCGACTGCGGTGGTGCTTCGCATTCGCGAAGCACCACCTTCGCTCAGGATGACAAGACTGTCTAGTGGCCGGGTTGAGGTTGGGTGGACGATTCGTGTTGTTGATACCAGATCTCGGCTTGCTGTTCGATGGTGGCGGCTTGGGCGCGGCTCATGTGAGAGGCCAGGATATTCGCGAGTTCCTTGCTGCCTTTGTCGCCGCCGGCGCGAGCCAGGACAGTCCAGAAGTAGGCTTGATTCAGACTTGCGGGCACGCCGCGGCCGCCCCAGTAGAGAGCGCCCAGCTTCGATTGCGCGGGTACATAGTTGTGTTCGGCCGCCTTAGTGAACCAGCGGGCCGCCTCAGCTTCGTCGGGTCTCACCGCATGTTTTTCATCTCCTTGGGCATAGAGAAGACCTAACGCGTTCTCCGCCGCAGGGTCGCCTTGATCTGCGAATTCGCGAAGCTGTTTTGGATTGGCGGAATCGACCGAGGGAAGTGCGGCGGTCGATTTCGAAACATCCGCAGACGTCGGCGACGAAGCGAGCACCGTGTGCTCGCTGGTCCGGTCGCGTTCAATTAATTTTTCCTGAATCCAAGGCGCGAGAATGAAGCCAAGCGCCATAAATATGGTAGCAGCGGTGGCCATCAGCAAGACAAGATGAGCGCGAGGAAGGCGTATACCGCCGATTTGGTTGGGATCGCTGTTTGCTTCTTCCTGCTGATTTTCCTTCCCATCTGGGTTCTCGTTTTCGTTCTTCTGCGCCGCATTACTGGCAAAAAGAATACTGCCCTGCGGAGCAAAGTTTTGAGTGGGAGTTGCGGGTGCTGTCGAAGAACTGGCGATCGCGCGCCGAACAGCGGCAAAAATTGTTTCGGCGAAACGGTGCAGCACTCCGCCGTCGTTTTCACTAAAGGCCTCGGGATCGGGGGAAAATAACTCGATCAGGCCGATAGCCTTTCCACTGGCCACAATAGGGCAAGCGAGAATCGACCGAACTCCTAAGGCGTGACAACTCTCACGATCCACCCGTTCGTCGGTCTCCGCATCGTGGCAGATCAACACTTTCGCAGTGTGTACGCATTCGCCGGAAAATCCGGAACCTATTCTCAAAGTCGCGCCCACTGGCGGAGCACTGTCGCCGGAACTAGCGCGGCAGATCATAGTGTCGGTGTCTTCGCCGACGAGAGCGATTGCCGCACCTGACGCGCGAAGCATCGACCGGGCTCGGGAAGCAACCAAAGAAAGAATCGCCACCAGATCGGTGCCGAGAGAGTCAGCTTCTCGTTGCACCGCCGACGCGGCGGTAAGCGTGTCCGTGTAATTCGGCCGAATAATCGGATCAGCCGAGGACTTAGCCAAAGGTTTACCTCGGGCCGCAGCGTTTGCAGCCGCAGCGATTGCGTTGAGAAACAACCACTGCCGTAAACGAAGCACAGCCGATGCCGGCAGATCGGAGAGACTGAAACCGGCGCGGCCGGTCTGGTCTGACCAAATCACATGGGCTGCGACGCTAATCTGTTCGCCAGCTTCCGCAAGGTCGAGACACAAATCAATCTGCTGGTTGTTTTGCAACTGGGATGAGCACTGAACCGCAACGCCTGTCTCACTGATGTCGAGGATCTCGTAGAAATCCTGCATCTCGCCCTTCGATACAGCGCTGAAAGTCGCGTAGGCAGGTACATGCACCTTGTGCCGGACCCGGCGGCGGCGATTCGGAGTGAAGTGTCGAGAGGCTTGAGAAGTGGCAGCCATGCGCAGAAAGCGGCTCTTGCCCGTATATATTAACCCTGAACTGAGAAAACTCAGCAGAAGATTAATCGCAAGAAAAACTCAGCAGGGCCGGTTCATCGTCGTTAACTGAGAGCCCGTGGTGAATCTAGCCCAAGCGCCGTAGAATCTGGGCGTTGTGAATGCTTGAGATGCGGGAGATGGCCGCAACCATCATACTTGAAAGAAGTTGCATAGTGGCTACATCACGCTCGTCGAAGGCGCTGGGTGACGAAGAGAGCACTTCGAAGACACCCAACGTTCGCCGGTAGTAGCGAAGGGGCGATACCAAAATGGAACGAACTCCCAGTCGCCGGCAACTAGCGAGGTCGACGCGCGGGTTGCGTTCGGCGTCGTGGCAAAGCATGACTTCCCCGGTGCGGACGGCTTCGGCGGAGATGCCAGCATCGGTTTGCAACCGGACACCTAGATCGGGTGCCGTGCGACCAGCGCGGGCACGACATACGATTTCATCCCCAGCACGCAGGGCGATCGCAGCTCCAGTAGCTCCGGTGAGATGTTGGGCGCGTTCGGTAATGGCGCTGATGGCGGGTTCGAGGTCCAACTCGGCGGCATGGATATCGACTTCTTCTCCCGGGTGGACGGCGCGGAAACCGGAAACGGGGTGCGCGGCATTGGCCACCCGAAGCTGACTACGAAGGGCAATCGAAGGTACGCGAGCGTGATGCTCGGCCACGTCGAGGACCTGAGGATCTGGAACAGTACGCAGCAAATCGCGGACCAAGCTGTCGAGTTCAGAATCGGTGATGAGATGAGCCGTTTGCACATTACGCAGCGACCCACCCAGCACGCGAGAAAGACTCAGCAAGGAGGTATTTCCGCAGGCGAGGCAGTACGGCCGACTATTGGTGCTGATCAATTCGCACTGGATGCAGAATGTCGCGGTCTGCAGAGGAACGAAATGAACGTCTTTAAAGGTGGTGCCGTAAACCGTCTTGCGAGACATGATTGCGAGTCCTCTCAACTACTTACAAGTAGGTTAAGGTAAACAGGTATGGACGGAGTTTGGCAGTGTCCGCATTGGTTCCACATGTGGAAAAGTCGGGGCTTATCAAAGATGGGCTACGCGAGGGGAATAGAGGGCTGAGATGTAGCGGTGTGCAAATTCTTGCGGTGCACTTTTTAGCTGGGAAGCGCCGTTCAATGCGTGTTTTTGTGTCGATACTTTTGTGCTCCGGGAGTCTTGATTTGAGGCCGATCCTGAGTTAGGATAATAAAACGCTCGAGGCGGCAAGCTTCGATCGAATGGGGGTATCTCATGCAGTGGACAACACCCGCTTTTGAGGAAGTTTGCTTGAATTGCGAAATCAACTCTTACGCCAGCGCCAAGCTTTAACCGTCGGCCTCCCTTTAATTTTCATTCTTGCTTTTGCAATCTGCGTACGCGCCGGAAGGCGTGTGCGCGTCAAAGCACGTACTCCACCCTTTGTGATCTCCCTTTCTTTTTGACAATCTTTTTGAGTTAGATTAGCCGGCCTGCGCAGCTACAAATCCCGCATCATCTTTTCCGGCTTGAGGAATAACGTGAACCGTGTGGCGAAGGGTGCGATCCAAAGCATCGGCTAGAGCGATGGGAAACGTCGAAGTCAGAAGGTTGATGTCGAGCTGCAGATCCCTCTGCGAATACGAACGGTGAAGGACGAAGGCTCCCCGGTGACGGTTGGAAGAGCTGACAAGATCGAGCGATAGAGTCCAAACCGCCAAGTCTTCAATCGATCTCGATCCCCTGTTCTTTCCCCAATGAAAAGAACCTTCAGAACGTCCCCGCTGCGGGCCGGGATCGTTGACACTGAACGGACAAGACTCACCGGGGAAGAGTTTGAATCGAACGTCAAAGCCATCGAAATCGTTCGAGGCGAAGGCAGCCTCGAGAATGCGAAGAATCTGCTCGTAGTCGCGGGCGACTTTGAGTTCCTCGGCAGCCCTTCGAATCGCGAGGTTATTGATGACGATCGTACGTTGGTCGAAGGTGCGCTGAGCGACGCGAGCCAGTTCTCCCAACTCGAGATATCCCAGGCGCTGCACGCCGACCCAGATGCCAGTGCCAAGCACAGCCAGCACCAAGCCCAGAGAACTGCCTGTCGGCCAGAGCAGGAACAGACTGAGAAGCGCGAATACGGCCGAGACACCGTATAGCACAACCACAACCTGCCGATGCGTGAGCCCGTGTTGCAGAAGCTTGTGATGAATGTGCTCGCGGTCGGCGGTAAAAACCGGGCGTCCACTAATCAAGCGCCGTAGGATCGAAAGCGAAGTTTCGAGAATCGGCAAGCCGAACGAAACAACCGGGATGGCAACGGCGACGATGGTCGGTGATTTTTGTGCTCCTTCGAGAGCGAGAGCACTTAAAAGGAATCCGATGAATAGGCTGCCCGAATCTCCCAGAAAAATAGTTGCCGGGTTGAAATTGTAGCGAAGAAAACCGAGGATCGCGCCCGCCAGGGCAATGGCCAGAACAGTGACCAGCGAATATCCGTTCAGCAGTGCGACCACAAAAGCGACCAAAGTGGAAAACAAAGCAGAACCGGCAGCCAGTCCGTCCAACCCATCGATGAGGTTGAAGGCGTTGGTGATGGCCAGCACCCACAGGATCGTGAGCGGCAATCCCACGAACCATGGCAACTGACGGGTGCCAAACAGAACCGGGATGTTAAGAATGCGCAGCCCTCCGATGAACAGCATGGAGGCGGCAAGAGATTGAACTGCGAACTTGACGTAGGGGCCAACGCTGTAGACGTCGTCGTAAACGCCGAGCAGGAAGACCAAGGATGCCGGGCCGAGAACTGTAAACAGAGTCTTCAGAGAAAATGCCGAGTTCAGCTGTGGAACGTAGCGAGCCAAGAAGGCAGCCGCAACCATGCTCAACGAGAACGAAACGAAAATTGCGACGCCGCCCAGGCGCGGCAGGGGAACGGAGTGCAGGTGCCTCTCATTCACTGGAACTGCAACCCATCCGCGCTGCGAGGAGAAGTCGCGCACGTACCGGGTAAGGACAAACGAAAAAGCCAGCGACAAAAAGAAAACCGCAAAGATAACTACCGTCAACTAGCCTCCTTCGGCCTTTAAGTCGCGGACGTAAGCGCGCAACATTCTCGTACGACCGTAAAGTATGGCAGCAGCACGGTGCTGGTTGGTAGTGCGTTAAAGGGTTCCGTTTGTTCTGAGAGTTGAAAGGAATCTAGCAGCCTCGGAACGCAAGGGTCAATTCCTTATTAGTGAAAAATCTGTGGAAAACCCGATTTGGCGGTGCATAGAAGGTCGATTCCATCCAACTTGGCTTGGGTAACAACATGCTAAACTCCGTAACGACCCTTCTTTTAACCAGAGGTTTGTCAATGGTGTTCGGCAGACGCAGTTTTGCCCGCAGCGGGAGCCTGCTCGCGTGCGGCTTGGCATTCAGCGTGACGGTCGCTACGGCGCAGCAGCCTACATCTCCTCCCGCGGAGGCCACAGTCCCGGCGCTGCCCGCGGTGCTACCGCTCTCTCAAGCTGCAGCGGGAAACACGCCGAACAACTCTGACCACCCAACGCCCGTTGAGAACGGTTCTATCAACTCGAGCACGTCGGGCCATGAGAATTCTTCGCTAAGACTGGGCCCTGGGGATTTAATCGAGGTCAGCGTCTACAACGTGCCTGAGTTGTCGACGAAAGCGCGAATCGGCAATTCTGGAGATATCTACCTTCCTTTGGTCGACTATGTCCACGTAGGCGACCTCACCGTGGAAGAGGCGCAAACTTTGATCGAAAAGCGATTGGTCGATGGAGGTTTTGTCCGCAGTGCTCATGTGACCATCTTCCTCGATGAATCCGCATCCCAGGGAGTCACCGTTCTAGGTGAAGTAGCCAGACCCGGGATCTATCCAGCGATTGGAGACCGCAAGCTATTCGATATGATCTCGGCGGCCGGAGGATTTACGCCCTCAGCGGGCCGCAAAGTAAGCATCATCCGGTTCCATAGCCAGACCGGGCCCATTACAGTGAGCCTGCCCCGAAATTTGGCGGACGACTTGCAAGATGACATTGAAATTCTTCCCGGCGACACGATCACGGTGCCGCGGGCACCGATTATCTATGTGGTCGGTGATGTAGGCCATCCCGCAGGACTGCTCGTCGACAACGGCAGTCTTACGGTGTTGCAGGCTCTGGCATTGGCTGGGGGGCCGAACCACACAGCCAAGTTAGGCAGTGTTCGCATTATCCGAAAAGGGCCTACTGGAATGACGGAAACGCACGTTCCGCTGAAGAGGATGCTGGAAGCGAAGACTCCCGACGTGACGCTACAGGCCGATGACATTCTTTTCGTACCGCTCAGTGGAGCCCGTGTTGCGGCGGCCCAGGGGGTTTCTGCGGCAATATCCGCGGCAACCGGTTTGGCAATTCTTGCCGTTCATCCCTGAAGCTGAATTACGCAGCGATTTCTTTTGTCGGCGACTCGGGCAAGCCCAGCAGCATTTGTTCAAGCACCCGAATGTATTTTTCTGCGGTGTGACGGCGGGAAAATTTTCGTACTATATATTCCCTGCCGCTCCGCCCCATTTCCCGCGCAACTTCCCGATTCGCCGCCAGATAGCAAATAGCATTCTCCAGCACCGCGGAATTCTCAGGCTCAATCGCAAGACCGGCGCGGGCTTCCTCTAGAATGCCACGCGCTTGCCCGTCTACCCCAAGGATGACTGGCCGCGCGCAAGACATGAATTCCAGCATCTTGGTCGGTATGACTGTCTTGAACAACTCGTTTTTCCTAAGCGGCACGAGGCAAACATCCGAGGCAGAGATGTAAGCAGGAACTTTTTCTCTAGGCTGCTGATCGATGAAACGCACGTTGTTCAGGCCTCGCTGGCGCGCCAGCGCAATAATGCGATTCTTCTCGGCGCCTTCCCCTATCATCAGAAAGACAGTCTCGGGAGCACGCTGCTGAAGTTGGGCCGCAGCATCGAGGATCGTTTCCAGTCCATGCGCCATACCCATTGTGCCGATATAAGAAACAACAAATTTTTCCTCGATGCCCAGTTCCCTTCTGAGTTCTGTAGCTGATTCCGGAGCGAATAGTTGTGTCTCAACCCCATTCTCGATCACTGAAATTTTTTCCTGGGGCACGCGCCAATGTTTCACCAAATGATCTTCGAAGGCAGCCGTAACGACCACAATCCGATCACACTGGCGATAAAGAAATCCTGCAATCTTTGACAAGGAGCGGTGCAGGATGGAATTTTCCTTACCGACGCCGACCGCAGCCAGCGACTCAGGCCAGAGATCACGCACCTCAAAAACAAAAGGGACACGCCTGCAGCATGCCAACCACCAGCCTGAGAGTCCAACCAGCAACTGTGGTGACGTGGCAATCACCACATCAGGCCGCGGCAAGAACAGCCCTGTACTCGCAGCCGACACACAGAACGAGCTGTAATTCAACATGCGCTCGTAGGCTCTGCGGTTCGGAAAAGGAAGAAGCCAGGTGCGAACCACATCGACACCATCGCTCTGTTCCCGAGCCACTAAGCACCACAGTTTTTTTCGATACGCGGGCGGCACCACTCCCGTGGGGTGATTGGGAAACCCCGTGAGCACGCTCACATCGTGCCCTTGCTGGATCCAATGCTTCGATAACTCGGCGGCTCGCGCCGCAGGTGCTCCCATCTCGGGTGGAAAGTATTGAGAGACGTAAAGAATTTTCATGAGCCGATGAACTGTAAGTCAAGGTCGAGCTTGCTCAGAATGCGCGCTTCAAGAAGCTTGATCAAAGCCGCTGGCTTCAGGCGCATCGAGCACATCGACATTTCGGCGAAGTTCGCTAGTCACCACGGGCTTCCCCGCACTCCGTGATTCTTCGAGAGCGAAGGTTGTGAGCATCGTAGTCACTACTTCGCGCAACGGGATCGGAGACTCAGCGCCGGTTTGTATAGCCTTAACGAAAGCTTCCCACTCGCCGCGATGACCTTTGTCCTGACGTAGCAGCGATCGATGCACCCGCTTCTTCCCTCCTCGAATCAGTTCGAGGCGGCGAAAATCTTCCAGCACAGCCACGGTACCGCCACCGAAAACTTCGATTCGCTCCTTCGAAAAAGATTTATCCCCATTCGCCAGGTAGCTGATAGTACCTTGCGAACCATCCGCAAAGCGCAACGAGCATACGACGTTGTCATTGCTGTAGCGGCCTGGATTCGGCAGGCTGCGAGTCTCGACTTCGACGGGAGATGAGTTCGTCAGGAAGCAGAGGAAGTCCACAAAGTGGCAGACCTCGCCGAGAATGCGTCCCCCGCCCTGCTGCGGATCGTTCAGCCAGTGATCGGCAGGCAGGAAGCCGGCATTCACACGATAGTGAATCGCCAGCGGTTCACTCACCTCTTGCAGAAAACCTTTCATACGCACAGCTAGCGGCGCAAACCGGCGATTGAACCCCACCATAAGAAGCCGAGAGCCAGAGGCACGACTTTTCCCGGTTCCGCCGTCGCCAGTTTGATCGTTAGCCACGGCAACAATTTGGCCCAGTTCCTCCTCATTGAGGCACAGTGGTTTTTCGCAGAAGACATGCTCGCCAGCTTTGAGGGCTGCGACTACCTGGCGTGCGTGCAGGTGGTGGCGGGTCGCGATGACTACCGTGTTCACTGAGGGACTGTTCAAAATCTCCTGCTCGTCGGTGGTACACGAAGAAAAACCGAATTTTTCTGCGGCGTGCCGGGCATGAGAGCCATTCGCAGCACTGACTGCGATCATCTCGACGCCGCCAACTCGCTTGATTGCAGGCAGCAGCGTGCTGACCGCAAAGTTGCCAGCGCCCAGAAGGCCAAGACGGATCGACTCGGGGAAGTTCGACCCGGGTTTGGCCGCAGCCTCGTTCTGCCTCGCGAACTTCACGCATGGAGTCTCGTTCACGAAATCGGGATAGGTAATGAGTACTCCGAGGAAGGACTCGTGCGTCCTGCCGCTAATGAGGTCATAGGCGGAGTGGGCTTGCGCGATGGGAAAGCGATGCGTAATCAGCGACAGCAAATCGAGCTTGCGATCCGCTGCGAGCTTTAGAAAAGCTTCCATGTTCCGCGTTTCCGTCCAACGCACATAGCCGATCGGGTAGTCGATTCCCTTCTGCTCATAAGCTGCGTCATATCGTCCCGGACCGTAAGAGCGGGATACGCGGAAGTCGAGTTCTTTGTCATAGAACAGCCTGCGCGGGATATCCATCGCAACCGTACCGACCGCAACCACCACAGCACGGTTTCGCGCGACGGCCCCAGCCAGGTTTACGGGATCATTGCTCGCAGTTTGCGCGGTAATGAGTATGGAATCGGCTCCGTGCCCGCCAGAATGCTGCAGGCACAAATCCTGAAAGCCGGAAGACGAAGTGCTCGCCGCATCAACTCCCAGACGCAGTGCCAGATCGACGCGTTCTTTGGAGATGTCCATTCCCAGCACAACGCATCCGGCGGCTTTCAGAATCTGGACTGTCAATTGGCCCAGCAGGCCCAGCCCGATTACTGCCACAATTTCGCCCAACTTGACATCGGCGTTGCGCGCGCCGTGCAGAGCTACGGCGCCAATAGTTGTAAACGCGGCTTCGTCAAAGCTGACTGCCGAAGAAGGAATCCGCGCGACCAGCATGCGCGGAATGCGGGCGAGTTCAGCATGCACCGCATGACCCGCGCCTGCACAGGCCACGCGTTCGCCGGGATCGAGATCGTTGACACCTTCACCCAAGGCAACGACTGTTCCAGCGCTGCTATATCCCAGGGCAGCAGGTTGATCGAGCCGGCTGCGGACGGCAGATACCGTCGCCAGAAGCCCATCCCGGCTGATCTTGCTAACAACTTCGCGAACCAGATCCGGACGCATACGTGCTTTCTGCAGCAGATTCTTGCTCGCAAACTCGGAGGAAGCGCGCTCGGTGCCCGCTGAAACCAGAGATGCAGCGGTGCGAACCAGCACGCATCCCGGCAGCAGTTTGGGAGATGGGACCTCCGCTACAGTGATCTCAGCGCTGCTCGCATCCTGGAAAACTTGCTTCATCGTGTTGGAGTGATCTGCTTCTGCATTAGTAGTGCCAGTGCTTCTCAGCCGTGTCCGTCCCTTTCGATGAAAGATCTACTCGGTAAATTTCGGATTCGCCTGATGATCCGTCCTGACCTTCGCTTTTCAGAATAACGATCTGGCCATCGATTGTTTCAACTCTGCATCGTTCATCGGTGAGAACCACGGTCACGAATCGAACCGGCAACTGTGATCGAGTCTGGTAAACGAGAGACACCGCCGGCTGAAGACCACCATACGTGGGCGACTCCCACCCAAGCAACTGAGTGTCAGCCTCAGCAAACTCGTTCGCCGAAGCAGTCTCTGTCCGTGTCCGTTTTCCAGTCCGCACGACCAAGGCATTCCCTAAACCGGCGGCAAAAATATTCCAACGAATCTGCGACTGCCCCGAGTTGAACGTCACTCGAAAAGGCGCTTCAGAAAACCGATACGGAAGATCTGGTGCCAGCCAGTGCAATCGCACATCGTGACTGCCAGATCCCTCGATGTCATCGACAATCGTCCAACCAGCAGCATTCAGCCATTGAACCAACCGTCGATGCTTTACGCCAAACTTTCTGTAGCCGTCATGCTCGCCCTCAAATCGGTCGATGCACGCCGGATCGTTCGAAGAATACAAGCGACCCCGAGCCTGCGCCCAATCGAGCCAGAGAAAACGACCGGCCCGGCGCATCTGGTCGCGACCATCAACCACGACGGTGTTATGGACAGCGGTTCCGGCAAACCCATTATTCCATGGCGGAGGTCCGTTATAGAGATATGTTCCGGCATCGCGGGCCACATTCATGCCTTGCCACCACAGATCCACATGCAACTGATCGGCCTGAAAAGGCCGGCGAATATATTGACCAGCGCGAATCAAAGCCCAGGAACTCTCATCTCCGAGACGGAAGTATCCGGTTTCGGCAGATGGAAGCTCCAACTTGTCTTCTTTTGCAACTCTTACAACCGCAGGCTTCTTCCCAAACCACAGCGCCGCTTCATCCCAAGAGCCGGGCTCTAGTACTGGACGATTCAAAACGGACGCACCAAATTGCAGCAGCGGACGAAAATCGCGATACGAACCGAGTGCGAGTGGAAGGATCAGGCTACCGTCGTCCGACCCGTAGTTCGGAGCGGAGCCACTCACGGGATCAACCCGGGCGCGCATGAAGTCGAAAGCAGCATTCGCGCGCGTGCGAATGTCCTCGTGGAGCGGCGCGTCATGAATCTCGGCAAGGCGCAATGTCCACAGCAGTAGATGTAGAATCATGCGCTGATAGTTGAAGGAATGCTGCTGCGAGACGCCATCTGGCGTGATCTGGTCGAGAACCGCTTGGTGTAGGAGATGCGCGCCCAGGTTCCGCCAAACCTGCGCTTCTCTCAATTCCGGATAAAGCATCCCCGCTGTCCAAAGACCGCCGGCCTCGCTGATCAAGTGATTGCTGCGCTGGGAACGCGCGTACCCGAGAGTCTGAGCCGTGCGCCAGGCGTGAGCAGCGATCATGGAGATGAGCAGCGCAACGCGATCGTCGGTGGTGGATGGTGAATGTATGAATCCATGCAGCGCGAAGGACAGCGCCACAATGCGTAATGAGCACTCTTGTCCGCAGATCCAAAGTGGGCCCGCCATGGGTGGGCTTTGGCGGATCCAGTCCTCGATTGCGCTCCAGAAGGCCAGCGGATATCGCTCATCGCCGCTGAGCGCATACGCCCGCACCAATGGATAGACGAATAAGAATCTTGATGGCTCAAGGATAAATTTCAAATCGCCGTAGACGGTCGAGGCAAAACGCATCTGCGTCCACGACTGCAGCGGCGAAACTCTTTGTCCGGTGACAGGGTTTTGGAACCATCGCGGCGGAAATCCAGAAGCAAAGGAAAGCTGTCCGAAGAATGGCACATTCCCCGCGAGAATACTTTCCGCTTTGGCGAGAATCGCCTTCTCTCCCTCGATCCCGACAATATTCTTGAGATTCGGGGCCAAGGTTTGAGCGTTCGAGAAGAAAAAAGCTCGTGTGCCATCGCGCCGTACAGCTCGCATCTCTTCGGCTGTAACTCCAGGCGCAATCCGCTTCAAGTCCCAGGAATCCCAACCTTGTACAGACTTCATCTTCCACGACAACAAGCCGCTGCCGCGCTGAAGTTCATATCCCAGACGCAGCATACCGTCACGCATTCCGAAGGTGCGCCCAACGTGCAACACGGTGGCGAGCTTGCTCATCGGCTCATCCATTCACCATCGTCACTGCGAACGCCTGATGGGCGTTAGCGAGGCGCTCGGCCGCCCGCGCCTGCAACCGCTCATGCATGACGAAGAATTGACTGTCCTGATTTACGGTGGAATGAAGAAAGGTTTGCGGCGTCGCTGCGATCGTGCCTTGAGCGAGACCGGTGACTACTTCCCCGATCTTTTCGACGCCAAAAGCAATAAGCCGGTGGCGCAGGTCGCTTAGAGATTTACTGCGGGTTACATCGGGAAGTTCAGATCTTTGAAGAATCGGCCCCGTATCAATTCCCGCATCCATGTAATGAATGGTGATGCCGACCGGAACATGGTTCAGCAGCGACCACTCCGGACTGCTCATTCCGCGGATTTCAGGCAGCAAGCCCAGATGAATATTGAGAACGCCCAGCCGCGGTACATCGAGCAACTGCTTTCGCAAAATACTGCCGCCTGTAAAAATGATCAGGTCGGGCGCCCACTGTTTGAGCTGCAAAATCGAAGCTGTTGAATTCTGATCGCGACAGGTCACAACCGGGAAGCCATAAACACTTCCAACTTTCCGCAGGCTGCGAAAGAATCGGTTTTCGTGCGCGAGCATCTTCCCGAGATGGGGATTACTTACTTCCGTGCTTTTGCCGCTTCCACGTGCAACGAATTTCGTGCGCGCATAACGCGCAACCTCGCGTACACCCCATTGTCCAAGCTTGCGCAGCAACGTGCCGCGGTTCAGTGTAGAGAGGACCAAAGCGCCAACTGGCGCATGTCCTTGTTCAGCCAGATGTGCCGCGATAGCGCAACCGGTCTCGCTGTAAACGCTTGAGCCAAGCACTACGATGCGCATGGTAACGCCTCATATGCGGACGTCTCAAAGGCTTGCAGCAAGCGCTGTTCGAGAAGAAGAGCATCCACCAGGAACTTGCACCCCCAACTGATGTAACGGAACGGCTGATATCGACCCCAGACGGGATAAGAGCCGCTCACTCCGCCTGCGAGACCCCGTGATCCGCGCGCAGGAACCAGTTGCTTGAGCATCTCGTTCATCTTGAGCGCAGCATTGAGATATCGAAGATCACTTGTCACCTCGTACAGACGCAGCCACACGCACGACATCTGCGCGTTCCCTGTAAGGCAAGTGAAGCGCAAGCCATCTTTGAAATCAGGGGAGTAGGTCCCTGCCAAATACTTGTTGGTCTCGAACTTTCGCAGCAGAACCCAGGCTGACTTTGACACCAAGTCGATTGCGTCGTTGCGCCTTAGCAGAATGGCGCATTCGAGAACGCCCTGAAGCACGTATGCGATGAAGTGCAGATAATTCGGGTGGCCGTGCAGATTGATGCCATCGACCCAGCCGCTTTTGCGGAAGTGAGGCAATACCCAATTCAGATTTTTCTCCGCCGACTGGCGATAACGTTGATCTGCGCGATCTTCTGCATGTTCCGAGAGTTCCGCCATTGCCCACGCTACCATGCTGTAGTAAGTGTGGGCAGTATTCTGATACGCGACTGGTCCGGACCATGAACCGTCAGCCTGTTGCATTTCGGTCAGCCAATCGGCAGCCAAGGCAGCCGCTTCCAGGATTTGGGGGCGATTAGTTTCCGCAGCAGCGCGAACTAACCCATGCAGGATTTGACCTGTATTGAAGACTGAGGGCAGCGCAGCAACGCCTTGTAACCCACCGGGAAATGATCCCGACGACGATTGCAGTGTAAGCAGCCAGCACGTCGCCCGCTCTGCGGCAGCGACCGCACTTTCATGTTCCTCCTCATGACCGGCAGCTCGCACGAAATCGTACAGCGTGGGAACGATGTAACCTGTGACCTCGGGATAGGATTGCGAATATCCGGTGAGCAAGCTGTAATAGGCCGCAATGCCGCCATCGGGACGCTGTGCATCGAGAACCCAGCGCACCAATGAATTCAGTGCATCTCCACTCGCTCGCTTCGTTGTCGTATATGAATACAGATGACGCTGCTCGAATGTGACCCGTAATTTGTCAGACACAACCCTTCCGACTAATGGAATGGCGCGTTGAGGCCGACGGAGCAGACCCGTTACCTCAGTCAACGCCCTGGTGATTCGACTGGTCACGCGGTCGCTGCCTCGCGGGTTGAGCCAAACTCCTCCGCACTCCGCTCGACTCCGGTATCGAGAAAAATGCGCATCCAATGTTCTAGCGTCAGAAATTGCCAGATTTGCATCGACCAATCTTCCGCGCCACTCCGGTGCTCGTCCACAAAACGGCGCACGGCTTCGGGACGGAATAAACCGCGCCTTCGGATATTGGATTCGGAGAGCAAATCATCCACCATTTCCGGCAAATCATGCGCCAGCCAGTAGTCCACCGGTGCGGCGAAGCCGGCTTTCGGCTGCCGCAGAACTTCGGCAGGCAGCACATCCTGCATCGCACGGCGAAAGATGTGCTTGGTGGTTGGCTGAAAAAATCCTTTAAGCTTGAGATCCGGCGGAATTTGCCAGGCTGCAAACTCGGCCAACTCGCGATCAAGAAACGGGACCCGCACTTCCACCGATGACGCCATACTCATCTTGTCGTTATAGTTCAGGTTCAAACTTACCATGAAGATTTTCGTGTCGAGATAAAGCATCTGGTTCAGGAAGTCGGCATCGTGCACCGTTTCGAACGTGGAATAGTGGCGCACTGCGGGATCGGACGCTCGAAGTTGATCCTCTATCTCAGCCGTATACAAGCTCATCTTCTGCGAGTAGTCCAGATAGGTGCAGTTGCAAATGAAGCTCTCTTCGGGCGTGAGCGACGCGCTTCGAGCCATTTTCTTGGCGAGGCGCACGCTCCCCTTCATGGCCGTGCCTCGCAGGCTAGGCAACACATTCAGGGCAGACTCAAACGGCGAACGCAGCATGCCAGGGATTTTTCGATACGCTCTCGCCCAGCGATGGGCGGCGTGTTTGCGATACCCGGCAAACAACTCGTCTCCGCCGACGCCGGAAAGCAAGACGGTAGCCTGTTTGCGGGCCTCGCGGCAGACCAGATATGCCGTGATGATCGCGGGATCCGCGGTGGGCTCATCCATGTGCCAGGTCAGACGCGGCAACAGCTCGGCAACGTCCGGCTCAACCACAATCTGCTGATTTTCACAACCCAGTTGCCGCGCAAGGCGGGCCGGCACGTTGGGATCGTCCAGCGTAGTTTCGCCTACTCGATACTTGTGTGGAAACGTAATCGTGTAAGTCCGCACCGGCTGTGTTGCCGCGCGGCACATCATGGCCACAATGCTCGATGAATCCAGGCCGGCGCTGAGAAATGCGCCAAGGGGAACGTCGCTTACCATCTGCTGTTCCACGGAATGCCGGAAGCGCTCGCGAACTTCGTCAGCAAGATCGACTTCCGATCGCGAGTAATCTGCATTGGCCACGGGAAAACTTAAATCCCAGTACTGCCGGATTTTCAGCTCGCCGTCGCGAAAGGTCGCGAAATGCCCGGCAGGAAGTTTGTAAATTCCTCGGAACATCGTCTTGGGATCGGGAACCCATAAGAAAGTCAGATACTGATGCAATGACTCCGAGTCAAGCTCAGCCTCGATTTCCGGCACATGAAGTAAAGCCTTTACTTCCGAAGCGAATGCCAGCTTTCTCCCGCGTTGCGCATAGTAGAAGGGCTTCACTCCAAAATGATCGCGCGCCAGAAAAAGCTCCGGCTTACCCGAGCGTAGATCGCAGATCGCAAAGGCGAACATACCCTTGAGCCGGTGAACGCAATCGGCGCCTTCCTGTTCATAAAGGTGGATGATGACTTCCGTATCGGTATTGGAAGAGAACTGGTGACCCTTACTCTGCAGCTCACGTCGAAGTGCGGCGAAGTTGTAGATTTCGCCGTTGTATGTAATCCAGACAGTACGGTCTTCGTTGCACATTGGCATGTGCCCGTCAGCGGAAAGATCAAGAATTGCGAGTCGGCGGCTGCCGAGGCCAATGTAGGAGCCGTCCGGGAATCGTCGCTCCCACAGACCGAAGTCGTCAGGACCGCGGTGCGCCTGGACGTGCGTCATTCGTGCGAGCACTTCCCTGTCCCCGCAGTTGGCCAGTCCGGCGATTCCACACATGATGAACCGATTCCTCTAAGCCTTAGTTTTTTTTCGCTTCAGTTCGTAGATTTTCGCCTTGGTATGAAACATCTGAACTGCCTGGAAGCCACAGTAAATCAGGCCAGGCACGCCGTCCAGAAAGCCGAACCGCAAGAGATAACGATACAGGAAAAGCAAGACAGGCGAACCCGGCACAGCAAAGAGCTTGCGCTTCAACCACCGTCGGCGCTGTGCTTGCGAACCGAAAAGCGATGGCGGCAATTCTTTATCATCATCAGCTCTGCGCCCCAGCAGCACACGAGCTTCCCAATTGGAATATTCATCATGCTTTTGGATGTAACGCGAGAGCGATTCCACGTTGTGATGCAGCAGCGGATTTCGCAACTTGTCGGTCGCTCCTTCGACGACGACATGCTCATGGATTTCCATATCGGCCATGGAAGCGTCCTGATCTTTCAGACGGCATTCAAATCGTCCCTTGCCCCGTCGAAACAGCGATAGCTTCCACAACCCCACATCCCCATGGCGCAGAACGCGTCCCAGAAACCACGTACAAAGCAAGATCGAATACCCATCAACTGCGGGGTTTTGGATGGCGGAATAAATTTCTTGCGAAAGCTCGGGCGTGAGCACCTCGTCGGCATCGAGCAGCAGAATCCAATCGTGAGCAAGCGGCAAGGTGTCCATCGCCCACTGCCGCTTCTTGGGCCATCCGCCCTGATAATGAAACTGCACGATCTGCGCTCCGTAGGATCGCGCGATCTCCACCGTCTCGTCTGTGCTTTGCGAATCGATGACGAGGACTTCCCCAACGTCTTTCAGCGACTGCAAACATCGCGGCAAATTCCTGGCCTCGTTACGTACCGGAATAATTACACTAACCGGGAGCTGGCCGGCTGGGGCAGCGTTTGCGACATTCCGAACTTCTTCGACCTTTTCCATCGTTGTTCGTTGCTCGTCGCGAATCTTTAACTCCAAATGTGCTGCCGGCACCAGGATTGCAGCACGTACAACGACCAGGGACGCGACCAGGAAGTTCGGCCCCGCAAGAAATCGTCCCATACTTGACGTGCCGCTGATTGACTGATCATCGTGCCAAGTACGCCACCTCCGATCTTGCTCAATGTGTCTTCGACAATGGGACGTAAGTCTCCCCGCAGCCAGTATTCGAAGGGCAGAGTGAAGCCGCGTTTCGGCCGATTGACGACCTTGTTCGGGAGTTGACCCGCAAGGGCCCTGACGAGCAAAGGCTTCGAAGTTCCAGCATCCAGCTTCCAGGAGCCCGGCAGCGCCAGCATCCGTTGCGCCAATCGATGATCGATTAACGGTACGCGAACTTCTAACCCGTGCGCCATGCTCATAAAGTCTGCGTCGCGCAATAATGTGTTGAGCATATAACACCGCGCTTCCAGATACGAAACGCGGTTGATCGCATCCAGGCTCTGGGCGCGGCTCAAGCTTTCGTGCAAAGGTTTTGCCGTACGCTGGAAAACGGTTGAGTCGCACTTCATGTCAGGCAGCAACTTATTTAGCTGCTCCGGCGTAAATAGCATTCGCGAAAGAAAATAAGGATGAACGGTTTTTCCACCATTGCGAGCGAGGGCCGTCAACTTGCGAGTCTGGTCATTCGATGGTGCGACCGCCGCAAACACATTTGCCAGCGTCCGACTGACTCCTCCCGGCAATTGTTCCCACACATTGTCGAACCTTTCCATTTGCGGGACCGTTGTAAAGCTTGAGTATCCGGCGAATACCTCATCGCCGCCCAGTCCAGAAAGAGCGACTTTCACGCCTGCGGCGCGGGTTTTCTCAGCCACGAAGTACGTGTTTGCTCCGTCCACCGTGGGCAGATCCATCGCATGGATTGCAGGTGCGATCGCAGCCAGGAAGTCTGATTGAGAGACGGTGATCTCATGATGGTCCGTTCGAAACTGCTCCGCGACCGCACGGGAATATTCCGCCTCAGAGTAATCAGCCTCGCGAAATACAATGGAAAACGTACTCGCTCGTACGCCGTTCCGGCTCAAAATGCCGACCAAACTGCTGGAATCGATGCCGCCCGAAAGAAAAACGCCTACCGGCACATCGCTCACCAGTTGCATCCGTACCGACTCGTCGAGCATTTCGAAAACACTGGTCTCAAGTTCGTTGCGACTTTTCTCGGGTGCAACCTCCGGGCTAACCAAATCCCAGTACTCCGTCTGAGTCACCTGCCCTTTGTCCCAGGTCAAGTAGTGGCCGGCCGAAAGCGAGTTCACCTTTTCTACCAGCGTATTCGGATCGTAGAGCGAACCAAAAGTCAGATAGCTCACCAGACCAGCAGGATCGATGCGGCGCGGAACGAGGCCGGTTCCGAGCAGGGTCCGTACCTCGGAGGAAAACATGAAGTAACGATCGGAAGAGTAGTAGTAGAGCGGCTTGATGCCCATTGGGTCGCGCGCCACGAACAAGCGTTGCCGCTGCGCATCCCAAATGGCGAACGCAAACATGCCGCGAAATTCGTGAAGGCATTGCTCGCCCCAGCGCCCATAGGCTTTGAGGATCACTTCCGTGTCGGAAAGGCTGTTGAAATAAACTCCCTCTCGTTCCAGCTTCGTCCGTACATCGCGAAAGTTGTAAACCTCTCCGTTGTAGACGATCCAGTTTCCGCTAGCCGGATCATTCATGGGCTGATGCCCCAGAGGAGATAGGTCGAGAATTGCGAGGCGGCGGTTCCCTAACCCGATTTCGATTGCCTGCTGCTGAGAACCGCGCAGAATGACGGCGCCGCCGTCGTCCGGTCCGCGATGAGCTAAGGATCGGGTCGCCTGCTCGAGAATCTCGGCGGGAACTGGTGAATTATGACCAATAATGCCGAAGATTCCACACATCCGAAGCGTCGCTCCCTAAGGTCGTCGCAAATGATCTTACGCGAAGTGTTGGCCCCTTCGGCTCAAACGTTTCCGGTCAGACCTCTCGCCAAAGTCAGTAATCGCTCGACGTGCTTATCCCAACTGAAGGCTTGAGCGCGAACTATTCCCGCGTCCCGCATTGCGGCGGTCTTTTCGAGCGATTGTGATGTTTGGATGACCAGCTCCGCTAGATCTTCCGGAGAGAACCTCGGGAAATATACTGCTGCGGCGCCGCAGATCTCTCGATGGACAGCTAAATTGGAAGCGATCACAGGAAGGCCACTGGCCATTGCCTCGACCAGAGGATGAGCAAAAGTTTCAGCATATGCCGGAGTGACGTAGAAGTCGCACGCGCGATACACGTGGTGAAGCAAGGCATAGGGCACTGCGCCAAGCTCAATGATCTCCCGTTCGAGACCAAGGTGTTGCACTAACTCCGCGGCCGAGTCGGCGCGGTAGTCTCCCGGATTGTCCTCTGATGTTAGTTTACAAGTGAGAAGTAGCCGGACGGTGCGAGGGTACAGTTCCTTTTTCACAATCGCGATGGCACGAATCAAGGTTTCAAAATTTCGGTAGTAGTTGTAGTGGCTGACAAAAAGTACCCGAAGCGAACCGTCCGTCGCAGCGATCTGCTCTTGCACAGGTAGCGGCAACGGCGCCGATTCGCGGAAGAACGTTTCACGATCGAATCCGTGATGAATGCAGACGACATCTTTCCCGGTCCATTGCGCCAGTTCGCCTGCGAAGGAAGAACTCGGAGCGACCGTGCAATCTGCTGTGCGCACCGACCATCGGGCGAAGGCGGCCTTCACTTCCGTATCAAGCCACAAACGATAGTCGCCTCTCTCCCGTAGATCTCGAAAAAAATCAGCTGACAGGTACAGAGCGTTCCGGCTGAGAAGGATTTGAGGCACTGGAGAGCGCCAGAGCGCAAAATTTCCCGTGGACAATACCACGTCTGCGCCAGAGCTACGGATTATCGTGGGCAGGCTGTGCTGCTCGTACCAGAAGCGCTCGATGGAGCTGGTGGGGCTGTTATTTTGCGCAATCGTGACCCAGGCGGAAGGCGTTATCTCACTGCGCAAGGGTTCACTCGCCATCACCGTGACGCGAACGTCGTCGCGAATCGCGAACCGCGGCAGTACATTGCGAATGTAAGTGAGACCTCCTCCCGCACTGGCTGCAAGCGCATTAATGAAGATGTGGATCATTCTTCGGTGCAGTTCATCGATTCGACGACCATGCCTCAGCGCAACTGAATGGCTACTCGATATTTGTAATCTAACGGCTAAGTAGCATTTTGGTCAGTCGAGTGTTGCAGCATTTTGCGGAGTTGGTTTCGCCGAGTGCTCCACCACGGGTCAACGAGTCCCGAATAAATAAAGCGGTACTCAGCGGCGGAGTATTTCACTTCAACCTCCCGGCGCCATAGCAGCGAAGGAACGTCGTGACGGCTGTCGATCACTCCGGCGCACGGCGCAAAACAGAAACGATGGTAGCGCCGTATCACATCCCAGGCGTTCGCATCGACCGCATCCCACCCGAACGTCCAAGCGAATGCGTCAACAGGCTGCTTCGTCCATGAAGTCAGCTTGCGAGCGCTTTCGCCAATCTCTTGCTCCAGCGTTTCGCACGGGAGTCCAGCCAATCTGTGATGAGTAAGCGTGTGATTGCCGATGGCGTGGCCTCGTGCCGCAAGATCCGCAATCTGGTCAGGATTCATAGGCTTCCAATCTTCCCAGGTTTCGTCGCCAGGTCGGGAGTCAGGATTGATTCTCGATCGATAGAACGTCAGAGCCTGATCTCCCGTACATTCTGCGAAGCCGGGAACGATAAAGAAAACTCCGCGCGCACCGAAAGATTCGAGCAGAGGAGCTGCCACGGTGTAGTTGCTCTCTCGCCCATCATCAAATGTAAAGAGAACCGGCGGCTTGGCATGATTCTCGGATCGAGAATTTTGCTCCCACAGCTTCGTGAAGTCCTCCAAACTCACAATCGCAAAATGTTCGGAGACCCACTCCAGCTGTTCGCGAAACCGCTCCTCCAGAGATGCAGGAGTTTCATGCATTCCAACCACGAGGCCGCGAGATCCCGTGTTAAGACTTTGCACGCGAAACGCCAACTCATCGGCACGCGCGAAAGTAGCCGCCCGAATAAAGAACCCGCGCGCCTGGCTTCTAAAATCCATCGTTTCCCGACAAACCCAGACATAATTTCTAAATCAGGCCGTCGCCATCGGCCGGTACAGGATACCAATCGTGCGTCGGCAAGAACTTAGATCGATCGAGGTACCAGCTGTTTGGCGCATCGAATGCGCGCCACTGAAAACCTCTTTCGCAGAACATTTTCTGTTGTTCCGAATTCCGGCTGCGCAGAACGATAGCGTCTACCATTTGTCCGTAGCGAGCTATGAGCGCCCCTACAATTTGCAAACCTTCAGCCTGCGAAACCTCAGGATAAACATCGAGCACATTCAACGTCTTTATTTGCTTGCGATATCCACGAATGCGCCGGTTTACCGCGACAAACACTTCGTGGTTGGACTGGTCGCTGTGGAAGGCGAACACTGCGACCGTGGCATCCCTTCCGGAGAAGTAGCGCCATCGAAGATACGGTAGATCCCGCGCCGCCGTGAGCATAGTGGGGGAAGGGTGAAGCTGTAGAAAATCACTCGCCTGCTCGGCTGATGTGAGGGACTGCAACTTATCGGAAGAGGAGCAATCAATCTTCAACGGACGGAATACTCCTGCAATAGTGGCCACGGGACTTCCTGCCAACGCTGATAACAGGCGATTTGAATAGCGCCGCTGCGCCACCTCTTGAGCGATCGGCGGCCAACGCAGCACACCGAACAATTCGCCCTCGGAGTGCGGGATAGGGCTCGCCCCTGCCGCCTTCCACAAGGCCGCAGCTTCGGCGTTCGCCGAAGTGCCGAAGAGTGGCTGCCGATTCCCGAGGCGGCAATACTGCAGGAAGATCCGTCCTCCGTAGCCTCGATGACGATCGTCGACATAGAACAAACTCGAGCCCATAAAAAGGATAGTTTGTTTTTCGCAGTGGAAGAGTTGCGGGCTGCACAAAATGCATCCTACAAGCCGATCGGCGGAACGCAATCCAAAACCAAGAGGATCTTCGGCCCGCAGCGCTGGATTTTCCAATAAGAACCAGCGCAGATGTGCTTCTACGGATTCTCTGCTCCGGCTGGATTGAGTCGCGATGAAACTCGCGACCTCGGGAATGTCTTTCTCCTGGATAGCGACAAGTTCGGCACGCGGAGTTTGCTGTTGTTGGGCTCGCATCGGAGTGGTCATCGCGCAGCTTCCTCATAAATCCGCAGCAGCCTCCTGGCTTGATGCAACATCGTGAGGCGGTTGAGGATTGTCCGTCTGGCAGCGTTACCGATTTGAAGCCGCAATCCAGCATCACCCAGCAAGACTTGCAAGCCTTGCCTGAGTTCCTCGACACCATCGACGGGGATCAACCATCCATTGCTGCCGTGCTGAATGATTTCATCTATGCCCTGCCCTCGACACGCGATTACCGGTTTACCACTCGCCATCGCCTCCAGGTAAACACAACCGAGCCCTTCGTAGCGGCTGGGCAAAACAAAAACCGTACAGTCGCGCATCGCCTTCGCCACGTCGCTCCGGTTGCGCCTACCGAGAAAATGAACTCGATCGCTGACGCCGAGATCTCTGGCTAGTCTGGCGAAGCGCTCTCGATCGGCACCCTCGCCGATGATGCAGCATTGCAGCCGAGGAAACAAATTGGTAAGTTTGCCGATCGCCTTAAGCACCAACTCGTGCCCCTTGCCAGCCAGCAGATTACCAACCATCAGAATTGCCGGCGACTCCTCTGACTCAAGACCAGGGGTAACCCCATCAGGAGTGAAGCAGTCGGGATCGGTACCGTTATAAACGACTTCGGCTTTCACTGAGTCCATTCCATCGCGGAGGAGTCGCTCGATCTTTTCGCTGATGCAAATCACTGTATGCGCGTTTCGATAAACAAACAAAGAAGACTTCCGCCGCCATCCCGCCGCGATACCACTCTCAAAGCAATTGTTGAAGACGTCCAAGCCATGAATGGTAACAACGAACGGAATGCCCAATCGTCGCGAGAGAAATGCAGCAGCATGCCCGCAAGGCAGCGCGGCATGAGCGTGAATCACGCTGATCGGGGAGCGCTGGTGAAGTTGCCGGACGCGGCTCAAAAGAAAAGAGGCAAGAAATCTGCCTGCGCTCGATAAGCCGAAATTGCCGGGCAACTGTGGATAGCGGATCCATTCGGCGGGAAACTCGCGGCTCGTTTTTTTCCGGGAATGATAAATGGAATCGATCGCGATCACTGAGGACTCTATCCCCTGAGCAGTAAGCTGTTTCAGAGTCTCAGCAACAAAACAACCGCTGACTTCATCACCACTCGATGGATAAAAAGGAGTGAGCGTGAGAATGTGCAGCTTCACTGGTTTAGCTTTCTCACGTTCCCGGCGCGAACGGAGGCCGGAGACGCTGAGGTTGGATAGGCTGAGACTTGATGCGCAAGCTTTGAATCTACCTGCTCTCACTGCCCTGCGTCGAGTGCGCGAGAATCAGCTCGGCGAGACCTGCAATGGTTACGAATCGCGGATCCTGCAGATCGTTTTCGGAAAACTGCATGCCAAAGCGCTGCTCGATTTCAGTAACAAATTCCACGACTTCCATGGATGTGAGCCAACCTGCCTCAAAGTAATCGGTGATGCGCAGGGTTTCAGGTGCGGTCTCGCCGACTTTCTTTGTGAGTTTTCCACGCGCGATAAACCACTCCGTGAGCCAATCCTGAACCTGATCCCTCAACTCAATTTCCTTGTTCACTTTTCTATGGCCACGCAGCGGGCTGGCGAGCCGTCGCATCCCTTCAATTTAAGCGGCATCACGATAAGTTCCACTTCTGCCGCGGTCACAGCTTTCAGATTAGCTAGATATTCCACCAGCACCACTCCCGCACCCAACAGCACTTTGTGATTGGGAGAATCTTTGGCAGTTCCACGCGAGTGTGCAGGGTTATCCGGCGATGGCGTGTCCATTGCAATGAGCCGCACGCCCTGATCCACCAACCATTGCGCGGCATTCTCCGACAGAAACGGATATTCGTTGTAGAACTTCAGATTGCCAAAATATTCCGACCATCCGGTGCGCAGAATCAACCGCTGCGGAATTTTTTCGCCGAGCCTCTGCTTGAGGTCGGTAACATCGAACTCCTGCAAAGGCCTGCAGCCCGTAAAATCCGCCACAGTCGCCGGGCCGATGAGCACATCCAAGGACACTTCATCGATAGTCTTGCCGCCCGGAATGAAATGACGCGGCGCGTCCGTATGGGTGCCAATGTGCGTTCCCAACACTACTTTCCGCGTCTCACGGCCCTCGATCCCGTGGCGGCCGAGGATCGTTATCTCGACCACAGGATGCCAGTGCGTAGGGAAGGTCATCATTCCCTCTTCGATCGGCAGGGAGAGATCGATAATTTTCATACATGATCTTCGTACGTGATTTTCATATGTTGATTCGGTGCGGACTTCCCGGTGCGGACGATCAGTTGGACACTCCTGCGCTCTCGGCTGCCTGTGTTCGAAGCGTTGAGGACGAAGCCGGCGAGATCGAACCTACCTGCAGCTTTTCCGCGACCAACTCGCGGATCCGGGCCTTCTGCACCTTGCCGCTCGCAGTTCTCGGAAACTCGTCGATTGCGATGTAGCGGGCAGGCTGCTGATGCTGTGCCAGTGTGCGCTTCGCATGCGCGATAACCAACTCAAGCATGGACGCAAGATCTACGCCGGGATCCAGCTTCAGAACAGCCACAATGTCTTCGCCGTAAAGCTCGTGCGGAATGCTGACCACAGCCACGTCGGCTATGCCGGGAACATGCATGAGCGCATCTTCGATGGCCGCCGGGCTGATGTTTACGCCGCCGCGAATAATGAGATCTTTCTTGCGTCCGGTAATGAAGAGCGATCCTCGATTATCACGATGGCCAACGTCACCAGTGGGAAACCAGTTCGCCAGTTGCGTTTCCGAAACTCCGCCTTCCGCATCGAGATAGCCCGCCATAAGATCCGGCGTAAGAATCTCGATTTCTCCGTCTGCCCCTGGCGCGGCTAGTCCTCCTTCGTCGTTTACAATGCGCAAACTTATACCTGGCAACGACTCGCCAACATATCCAGGCGCGTCCGGAATGCCTTTGGAACGCGCGGTGACAAAAAGAGTCTCCGAGAGACCATAATTCTCGATCAGCCGCACGCCATATCTCGATTCAAACTCCACTTTCACTTTCATAGGAAGTGGAGCGAATCCGACAAACGCCTGATGCACCGAGTTGCGGCAGAATTCTTCGCCGGTGCGGCCGCGATCCATCCGCAATAGAATCGACAAAACGGTCGGCGCCAGCCACAGCGTATTGACCTGGTTGGATTTCGCCTTGTCCCAAAAGTGCAGGCTCGACCGCGCATCGAACACATGATCCACGACCACGCTGCCGCCGCACAGGAAGGGCAAAATCAGCAGATTGTAAAGGCCGCCCATATACGACATCGAAAGCGTCAAATAAAACCGTGAACTCTGTCCGATTTCCTGGGCGGTTGCGAAAGCCGAAGCGTTTCGTAGCATTCCTCTCAGCTTGTGCGCCAGCCCTTTCGGCTTCGCCGACGTTCCCGAGGTATACATGATTACGACGAGATCTTCGGCGTTTGCCGTTTCGACGGGCACAAAATCGCTCGCCTCGCTGAGTAAGTCAATCTTGAGTTGATCGAATGCAGATCCCAGGTTCGCATCACTAGCCATCACTAACTGAAGCACATTTGCATGAACGATCTTAATCGAGTCGACGCTCGCCGCACCCGCCACGACGAGCGCAGGCTTGCAACTCGCCAGAATAAATTGGACCTCGCTTTTACTCAGCGCAGGATTGACGGGGACAATCACCGCACCCAGATAAATGCAGGCGAAATAGAAGATGGCTAGCTCACAACAGTTCGGGACCATCACTGCGATGCGATCGCCCTTCTGAATGCCCCGCCTGCGAAGCTCGGCTGCTAAGGCGCAGGCTTGCCGGTGAAAACCGCCGTATGTAATCTCGCGGCCAGTAACCGCGTCTACCAGGAAGACCCGCTCCCGGCAGCGCCTTACCACGTCACCAAGCGTTTCGCGGATTGTCGGGTCGCTGGTCATTTATCGGTCGGCCTTCGTATCGTCCGTTGTTGCATGGAGATTATTGCATCGCCAAAGGGCTGGGTTGGGCCAACTTCATGAGATTTGAGATGGCCACCCATCGCTCCATCTGACCGCGATAGGCGTGATTGGGATCGAGCCGCAGAACCGCCCTGCCGGGAGTATCCATTTCGAAGCGGGGATAGTGCCCCGCAGTCATTACGACTCCATCGGGCAACAGCAGTTGATCAATCGAGGCCGCATCTGCAGCATCCGGCGGACAAAGCAGCAACGCGACGCTGATTCCTAGATCAAAATGCATACGGTCGGAGAAGTCGGCCATCTGCCAACAGTTCGCGGGCGCCTCGGCAGGCAAATCCCTGTGCACTACAACGTTGCTAAAAGTTTCGCAGCAATGACGCAGCAGCGCCACACTGGGAGTTCCATAAATCATCAGGCAAAAATCTCCACAGCGTTGAGCCGCGGTGGTCACTACATCTTCCATGTAGCTGGCAAAGAGCCGCTTTGAATGCACCGGCAGGATTCTCTCGGCGCCCACAATCTCGTTCAGCGATGAGGGCCATTTCGCAGCCCACGAGCCACCATCCTTGTCGTTCAGGTATAGCGGCACACTGTTGCCGGTCATCTTCAAAACTTGCTCCAGCACTTCGAAAGAACCGTAAACCACCCTTCCGAGCACAACTGGGCCATCAGCGAGCACCAGGTCTGCCAAAACCAAGTCCGGTGATGGTGATTCCGAGGCGACAAGTTCCAGCACTGGACGGGCGCGGCGCTTGGCGCAGGTGACGGTCATCCCATCTACCAGCGACTGCACCGCTGCAAGCGAACTGCTGATACTGTGCGCGGAAATGCCGGGCACCGAGAACGAGATCAGCATCTCTCGGGTTTTTGCTGCCGCCGCTTTCGGCAAACCCGCGGCCACCCGATTCAGTTTCTCTTCATCGAGATTTACTGGGTCGAGTTTGCCCATCGCGACCACGAGTCTGCGCAGTTCAACTCCGTGCTGGTGGGCAACGGCCGCGACCTTAGGCAAGAACGAGGAATGAAACTGGCTGCACCCCATGGCCACCGACATCATGTCGTAGAGCTGCGCCTGCGCCATGAGCGGGCCGATGAATTCCTCAGCTGCGTCCATCACATCAAACAGATCGATGCCAGTTTCGAGGCCAAGATTGTTGAACACAGCCACGGCGACTTCGGTGGGAACATTGCCCGCGCTTCGTCCCAATCCGTAGAGCGTGGAATCGATGAACCTGGCGCCGTGACGAACCGCTTCCACGCTATTGGCGACAGCGAACTGGAGGTTGCTGTGGCCGTGAAAGCCAAGATTGCTGGTGCAGAGCTCGCGAGCAGCACAGAAATAACTTCGCACGTCATCGGGAAGCATGCTGCCTGCAGAGTCGACGCAGTAGATCACGTCCGCACCCGCGGCTCCGCCCTCACGTGCCTTCTCGGCAAACCTGACGGGCGAGATCGCATAGGTCTTCATGAAGTTGAGGCAGACCTTCAGGCCCAAATCCTTGGCCAATGTTAGGTAGGGATAAGCGTCTTCAATTTCCGTAGCGTCGTAGCCGACACGGACAAAATCCAATCCCACTGCGCGGGCCGACTTCAATTGGTCCGCCGTTCCAATACCAGGGATGAAGAAACATCCGATCTGAGCATGTGGCGCGGCGCGCTTTGCGACTTCGATAAGCCGCTCGTCCGTGGCCGGCATTGCGCCTTTGCCCGCCTTCGTTGCTCCCAAGCCCACACCATGCCCTACTTCAATCCACCGAAATCCAAGTCGCCCCAGAACGCCCGCCAGAATCGCGGTGTCGTTCTCCGTGAACTTGAAATCTACCGCGTAGCTTCCGTCACGAAGGGTGCACTCCAGAATCTCGACTTGTGGGGCACAGGAGCCCTGGCGCTGCAAATCATTTTTCATGCGCGACCCTTGACGGATACGACATCTCTTCTCCGGTACGCGTTTCTCCAAAACACCACACTACTGCGCTTGTTGGCTGGTTTGTTCGAGCCAGTATACTACCAGCCTCATCCACCCAATCGTGCCTTTCATTGCTCACTCACAACAGATTTTGTTGCGTCGAACAAGCCTTGAGCCCATGCCACGGGAGAGTACTCCCCAATCTTTTCTTTGCTTCTCTCTCCCATCTGCACTTGCATCGCGGAATCGGCCGCTAAACGTGCCATGGCGTTGGCAAGCCGGGACGAGTCGTGCGGCGGAACGACAAATCCGTTCCAGCCATCCCGCACCAAATCCTCCATGCATCCCGCGACACTGGTTGCGATCACCGGCAAGCTGCACGACATCGCTTCGTTCACCACCAGTCCCCAAGGGTCGCTGTGAGTTGGAAAAATCAAAGCGTCTGCCAAACCATAAAACTCCGCCAGTTCCTCGCGATGCGCAAAACCCGGAAACAAGATAGCTCCCGGCACAATCTGGGACGCTCTCTCCATCAATTTCACGCCGTCAAAACCATCTCCCACAAATACCAGTGCGACCTCTGAACGGATATTTTCGCTGAGCTGAGAGTACGCCTCCAACAGGTCGAATACACCTTTGGCTTCCACCAGCCGGCCAACGTATAGAAAGTAGCGCGCAGGCAATGAATGGCGGGTTCGGACACTAATTTCGTCGCGCCGCGCTGCGTCCGCCAATGCTGAAAATAACTGAGTATCAACGGCGTTCGGCGCCGTGAAGATTTGCTGCTCCGGAATTCCGAGCCCCTTTAGATAATTGAATGACGATCTTCCCGAGACGACGAATCCTCTGCACAGACTCAGAAAACGCGCCTTCATGAATTCCACCAGCCGATGGCCGCCTCGCGTGTCCAAGGCCGTGCTTTCGGACCAAAGCAGCAGCGGCACATTATGAACCTTCGCCCAACCCGCCGCCTCCCACGAAGCCAGATAATTGTATCCTCCACACAATACAGCGTTCGGCCTGATTCGGTTCAGCGCCGAGACCAGCCCACGATTCACCAACACATTATGCCGACCGAAGCGCTGCCGCCATGATGGCAGCACCTCGTACGAGAATTTGATCTCATCTTTGTACACGCGCCAAAGCCGCAAGCTAGGATCGTTCTCGGAGAGAAAAATTACATGTAGTTCGATTTCTGATCTCGAGGCCAGCGCATTGAAAACAGGAATTCGGTACGGAGCAATGATTTCGGTGATGATTACGAGCCTGGGGATCAAGCGATCGACTCCCGCAAGGGCCACCAAAGTCGCGCTTCGTCCGACCGATCAGCAAGCCACGACTTTGCATAGACGAACGTTAAAGTAAGAGCGTGCACGGGCATTGTGAAGTCGAACTCAACGCAGCAAGCCATTCTATCCGCCGCAGCCGCACGACGCAGCTTTGTGGCGGACGGAACCGAGCAGCATCATCCAATTCTCACTGACGACTCGCCAATCAAACATCTTCTGGCATCGCTCGTATCCCGTTAGCCCAAGTTGTCTGGAATATGCCGGCCTTGCCAGTAAATCCGAAAGCTCCGCAGCAAACTCGGTCACGTTTTCGGGGTCTGCCAGCCTGCCCGCATCGCCAAGAACTTGGGGGATCCCGCCACGGTTTGACCCTACCACTGGCGTGGCACAAGCCATGGCCTCTGCATTCACCAACCCGAAGGGTTCCTGGAAAAGAGAGGGACACGCAAAGACAGTCGCTTTCTGAAACCACAGCGGCAAATCTTTATCGTGATCAAGATAGCCGGTAAAGTGAACCTGGGCATGCTTGTTCTTATTTAGCGAATTCGCCAGTTCGCGCACCTGCCTGACGTAGGTCGTCTCAAGGTGTGTTCCAAAATTCGTGGTGCCGCCGATTACCAATTTCGCATCGGGATGCGTGTCGAGCAATCTTTCATAAGCCTGCAGAAGTTGCATTACGCCCTTCTCTGGATCAAAGCGCCCGACAAAGAAAATTGTCTTAGGTTCCCGAACCTCTTCCCGGGGATAAAACAATTGCAGGTTGGCGCCATTGAGCACCACATGGGCTTTGTCATTCAGAAGGCTGGACTTCGCGGCAAAGGTGCTCCGCAGATAATCGCTGCAGGTCACAATGGCGTCTAACCTTGGAGCGAGAGCGTCCAGAGCAGGTCCGGACCAATGCCCGAGATGATCGTTGTGCAAGTGCAGGACAATCGATCCTCCGTAACCCATTCTTCGCAGCGCCTCTACCCACTGCGGACGGTTGTGAATGTGTACTACCTCGAATCTCCGCAATCGACGGACTAGAGCCCGCAGCCAAAGAGTCTCTTGGTAGCGGCGGGCTACAGGAATTCGCGCAACCAGATTGCACGCCCGCCAAACTTCGCTGGTTTCATGGCGAAGCGGGTATAAGTCTTCCCGCCTAGTGGGAAAGCCAAAGACTGTGACATCGATCCGGTCGCTGAGGCAACTGTAGACTTCATAGGTCCACCGAGCCACAGCGCCACCAAAATAGCAGCTAAACTGCTCACGCCCGGAGAGCAGGACAGCCACTGAGGGATGTCTGGACTGTCCCTTGGAGCTCACCTGGCGTCTCCGAATTGTTGCATCAGCATTTTTCTGCCCAGCACTACCAATGCAACCATATAAACAACTGCCCCAGCCCCGACGACGATCAGCGGCCGCGACGTGCAGGAATTCGTGAGCCGAACCCCAGCGACCATCAGTAACGCCGAGAAGCCCGCGACCAGGATGATTGGATTCTTCCACAGATCGCGTAACTCCTCAGGAATCAAAACATAGGCGGTGACGCCGACCGTCGCCTCCGCCAGAACAAACGCAACGCACGCTCCGGGCAAACCAAAAAAATGAACCAGCACCAGAGCAAGCACCACCGCTGCAAGGGCACCTGCCGCAGCCGAAGCCAAACATGCGCGATGCCTTCCGAGAGCATAGAGAACCGTTCCCGACAGCAGAGATGCGATCGGCGCAGCCAACAGGAAGCCCGACGTCCAGCGCACCGGACCAACCGCCGCCGCATAGTTCGCTCCCAACACCCAGGGCACAACCAGATGTGCGGTCGCAAGGCTTCCGAGCGTAAGAGGGATGCTAATCGCAGCCATAACGGAAACTGCGGCCTGAACCAGCCTTCGCAACCCGGAACGAGATTGCGCGGAGAGCGCAATTCGGGGCATCAGCACACTTAATGCAATCCCGACGAAATTGCGCAGGAGATCGACAAATCGCACTGCGGCAGCGTAAAGGCCAAGTGCGTAATCCCCCAGAAACCAGCGAACGACAATGTGCCCGGTCCGGTGATAGACAGTACCCATCAGAGACGTAGCGGCGTAATGGAAGCTGGGCACCAGCATCGCCCGCCAACGGCTGGGATTTATTGCCAGTGGCGGGCGGAATCCTTCATGCCAGAGGGCGAACCAGCCCGGAAGGTTCGTTGCCAACGCCGATCCCAAAATGCTGATCGGGAGCCAAATGACGTCGCGCGGAGTGCGGACCAGAAGCAGAACTCCTACCGCGTACAATACCTGCTGGATCAAGGTTAGCAACGACCGCATGTGAAAAAGTTCCAGCGCGTTCAACAGAAAATCGGCCCCCGTCAGGCCGATCAAGGTCTGTCCCGCGCCATACCAGTACAGCAACCGGCGAACGTCAGGACGCACTTCAAAACTGGCAATCACCATCAGGACAGCAATCGCCACCACGCAACTCAACACGCGTAACGCCAGATAATCGGGAATCAGATCGGCCGCGGCGTGCCGGCGGGCCGCAACTTGCTGAACGGTGTAGATCGAGAGTCCCGGATTGGCCACCACGTCGAGAAAGGCGCACAGCGCCACCACATAGCTCCAGAGACCGTAGGTCTCCACGCCCAAGCGCCGCACCAGGACCGGGAATGTAATCGAGGTGATTAGAAGCCCGGCGACGCGCGCCGTTCCCACCGACAGAAAGAATCCGCCGTAGCGCACCAGCGCACTCGATCGTTTCAAGTTGGGGTCACCATGCGCGAGCAAAACTCTTAAGACGCTCTTGGTTGATGGTAAAGCTGACGCTTTGCTACAGCTTCTTGAAAAACTGCAGCCCACTGCTGGGCAATATCATCCCAATCAAATTGGCTTACGTGGCGAACCGCAGCAATGCCGAAGCATCGCCGCAGGGCGCCGTCATCTGCCAGCAGATTGAGGCATTGTGAGAGATCAGCATCCTCTCCAACAAGGAAACCAGTCTTTCCATTCACCACGTAGTCCGAGTGATACAGATCCATGGCGATGCAGGGAAGACCGCAGGCGCTGGCTTGCAGCAGGACTTGCGGATTTCCTTCCAGAATACTGGGAAAGAAGAAGATATCCGCCTTGCGCATTTCCTCGCCGAGCTTTTCCGACGACAGGTGTCCAAGAAAAGATACGTTGCCACAGCCCAATTGCTGCGCCAGATCGCGGCAATCTTTTTCCGTTTCGCCTTTACCCGCGATTCGAAACTGCAAGCCAGGCAATCGGGCAGCCTCCCGGATCATCAACTCTACTCGCTTACGCGGCTGTAATGATCCCGCATAGAGGACGACCGGAGCGGTATTCGCCGAGTGCTCAGGCGGCGGAAAATAATAACGCCGGTCGATGCCGTCATAGATTGGGCTGGCTTCTACTCCAAACATCCGGTGGATCGTCTCCACCACATGTTTGGAATTTCCGAAAACCATATCGCCCTCTACGACCGACCGGCCGATCAGCCCGCCGCCGGTAGCCTCATTCATCGCCATCACAATGTATGTGATGACCGCAGTCCTCAGCCCCATGTGCTTTCGCAATTCAAAGAAAGCCCGGTCCAGGGGGCCGGTGCGGGGAAAGAAATAAATATCCGGAGGAGGAAAAAGACAATGCCGAAGCAGCCGCACCGTATTGCCCCGCTTACTCCACGGCACCAGTCGCTTGTTTCTCCGGGCGCTCAGCCGCGGGTCGGGAATGTCGCCATCGCACAGCATGGTCACATGAAACTGATCTTCGGGAAGCCGGGCCACGATCTCCTTCGCCGTAAGATTCTGCGCATTGGTGTTGTCCGCGCCGGCATCCGACGGTGTAAAGATGGTGATGGGACGAGGCTGGGAGCGAGTCATTTTAAAGAGTCACGGTGGCCGGAAACATAGTCTAAACGCTTTTTTGTTTCTGGTGTGGCGAACACACGATTCCCGGAGAATGGGCACAATTGACGCCTATGGCTCAACGCTGATTTCCACGGACAACGCCTATTCCGCTTAGTACGCCGCGAACCACCGATTCGACCCGGGGGGAGCGGCCCAGCAATCTGGCAGTGCGATACCTCGTAATTTCCCTAATGTGACGAGACCAGGATCTTGTAGCAGTAATGTAGAGAGTTTGCCGCGTACTGTTCCCAAACCGCTCTTTATAGCCTTCCGCGCCCAGCCCGAGGTCGACGCGATTTATGCCTTCCCGGTCGCATGCATCCATCACAATTCTCGCCAGCAGACAGTATCCCGGAGAGTGCGCTTCCCAGCGGCTGTCGAAAGTTGGCTGATACCAAAACCAGCTTCCGTGAAACTGAAACCCGTAGTTCCACGCAACCGGCTGATCATTGACCTTCAAGACAGTTAACGTCACGACTCCGGAATCAGAAAATCGCCTGGCAAGATCCTCAAGAAAGTGCCGGCGCTCGCAGCTAGCGAGACTGCTGACGCGCCCCATAGCCAAAAAGCGCGTCGCATGGGCGTTTGCAAAATCCTGTACGACGGGCTCGATAGAACTCCAGGACCTAAGATGCACATAATCGAGGGCACCCGCCCGCTCTAACCCACGCAGCTTTCGCTGAAGCATTTTTTTGCGGCCCACAGCCAACTTAAATTTCTGGCGCTCTTCCCTTGCGCCTAACAACACCTGGGTGCACGTGTAGGCTGGTCGAGCATATGCGTGCAGGCCATGTTTCTCAGCTGCAGCTCGCAAAGCGTCCGGTGTGGCTGAATCTTCGGGAACATTGGCCAAAGCGATTGCGCTCGCTTTCATCTTCGCGAGCTCCGCAAAAACCCCATCCACGAACTCCGCGCGCCGGCTGGGATGGCTTAGAAACTCACAATAGTCGCCAGTGTTGGCGGCGAGAAACGTTATATTGCGCTCTGTAGCGTCCGTTGCAAGTGATGCCACGCCCACGACATCTTCGCCGTCATAACCTAAAAGCAATAACGGCTTTAGCGATGTTCGATAAGCCGATTGCATTGCCAGCGCCCACTCGCTGGTGTAGAAGACTTCAGGCTGCTCCACCTGCAGCGCCAGTTCATTCCACCGGCGATGCAGCGAGGAATCTTCCGGTATATTTCTGTGCGAGACGATGTGCAAACTCACTTCTCTTCCGGGGTTCCGTTATTACAAAACACATAGTAGTACCAACCCGTGACCCATTGACTGCTGATCATTGGGTAGTCATCCCCTAGCACTCGGAGCAACAGGAAACCAAATTTTCCGAGTTCGGCCACAACTTTCGCAGGAACCGCATAGCGAGTCTTCAGCCCCCCGTGCACAGAATCCATCCAATAGCCCTGGCCCTGCCAAAACAACTTCGTGGGCAATCTGCGCGCGGCTCGACCCACGGACCGCACCGTCGAGTGCAACGCCGCCAGCATCACGCGCGCAGCAATCAACGCCCCAAATAATGGCGAAACAAGAATAGGCTTCCGCTGCGCAATCCTCTCTGCCAGGTTTCGCACTCGTTGCCGATTCCACGATACCCGAATCAAGATCGCCCGCGGATTGTGAGAAGAAAAAATGAAGACTCCCTCGGGTCTCAATACACGGTGAATTTCTCTTAGAGCTCGGACGCGAGCCTCGTCCGGAAGAACGTAATCGAAAGCGTTGAAAGCCATCACAACGGCATCAAAACTGGAAGAAGCGAAGCTCGATAGATCCGCGGCGTTTGCCACCTCAAACTCAAGTTGCGGAAATTTTTTTCGGCAAGCCGCAACCATTTCCACTGCATAGTCGGCGCCCACATAGCGCCCTGCAATCGACGACAGATGCGGGGTTAGTCTTCCCCCTCCCACACCTAGATCGAGAATGTCCATGCCCGGCCTGAGATACTCGTCAAATAACAGGCGCTCACAAGCCGTCAGATAGTTGAGCGCCGCATAGTAGCTCGCAATCTCAGGCGAGTTATATGTGTAGATGTTAGGATCGGGCTTCGGATGGCTGTCGGGATCAGGCTTGGGATCGACCATCGGGAATCAGATGAGGGACTTCGCTGGCAGCTTACGCGGTCTCGCCCGAGAGGCGCGAGAGGAAGTCGCGGTGAAAGCCGGAGACGTGCGCTTCGAATTCAGACAAGCTCATGTCCGTCGTCACGTGAACTCTGGGCAGTGCAAACCGCGGCAACTGCGCACCGAATCCGCCGCCGATGTTCATAAAGGCGCACTGGAAGCCAGCCTGCTCCGCCATCTGCATTTCCCGGTTCGTCACCGATGCCGGATCGCCAAACGGGTAGGCCAGAGCCCAGACTGGTTTCCCGACGGCTTTCTCCAGCAGGCTGCGGCTGTCAGCAATCTCCTTCCACGCCAGTTCAGAACTCTGCAGCGAGAGGATCGGGTGGGTTAGAGTGTGCGATCCGACACTCATTCCTTGTTCCACAAGATGTCGCAAGTCGCTCTGGTTGAGCAATCCGAAGCGACGGTTTTGCACTTCGTTGTTTGAGCCTTCCGCGATCCATTGCTCGGGTAACCCCACTCGGGCCCGCAATCTTTCGAGGAGACTAGCCCTCGTGGATTCCTCGCATTGCGACAGCTTCTTTACCAGGGTCCACCAGGCCGACCGTCGCTGCGCCCGTTCTTCCAAATCTACACTCACTCCCAACTCATTGAAAGAGTGGCTTCCCGAAGGCGCTGCCAACAGCGAGAGATAGAGATCTTCGTACCATAACCTCTGCGAATGCTCCGCGGCAGAAGCGCCCAGCACAAAAAAGAGGCAGGAAAGATCCTGCTCGCGCAGAATCGGCGTCATATCGGTGAGAGCATTCCGCAGGCCGTCATCGCAGGTCAGAAGAACGGCCAGTTCGGGCAGATCCTTGCCATCGACAATCCATTCACGCACCTGCTCTGGGGTTACCACGTGGTAGCACTCTTTGAGAAGCTGGAGTTGGCTTCGAAAATTTTCTGCAGTTACAAGGCTCCCGTCTTGCTGAGGGTCGGAGACCTGATATCCCTCCGGCAGAACCCCATGATAGGTGATAACGCAAAAGCTGCCGCCATCCGCACGCCGACGAAGGTATCCGCTATTGGCCAACCACGGATACACCACACGCTTCAGAATCGGGCTCACAACCAGCACCTCATCATCGGACCACACACTTTCAACTCAGAGGAGTACCGCGCTTGATTCCCTGAGATGCACTCTTGCCCGAAATGTTCATGCGATACGGCAGTGGCGGCGGCCCGTCTACAAGGCGAATCGATCGCGCATTCGCCGCGCATGTTTCGCCACTTATTACCGGGCAATAGACATGGCAGTAATCCGCTCATACATCTCCAGAAGCCTCGGAAAGTTTCTATCCCAGTCTGCCCGTTCCTCTACGATACGCCGGTTTCGCTTCGAGAATAACCTTCGCTCCTCGGGGGTAAGACGCGCGGCACAAAGCAATTGGTTGGCAAATCCCTCGGCTGAGTTTACCGCCGCCAGCCATCCATTAAAGTTCTCCGTCACCCATTCGCGGTTGGAGGGAATATCGGTCAACACCACAGGCAGTCCAGTCGACATCGCTTCCAACAAGGAAACCGATGTGCCATCCGACTGTGTGCAACTTACATATGTATCGGCGACTCGAAACCACTTTGGCATGTCTTCTTTGCCATAAGGACCATTCGTACGAATCACGCCGCTTAACCGGTGAATGTCAATGAACTCACGCACTCTCCGTTCTTCCGATCCATTTCCCAACAATAACAATCGCAAAGAAGAGTCGATTCGGTAAGCCTGTAGAAATGCTTCCAGTAGAGTCTTGATTCCATAAATTGGCTCCCATGAGCGCGTGCAAATAACTACATGCGTCCCAGGGTCGCGTTCGAACTGTTCTTTCGGAGGCAGATCGCCCCGCGGTCCAAACAATCCTTTTTTAATACCCCACGGAAGCTGCACGATGCGGGAGTCCGGTATCTCGATAAATTGTTTTGCCCTGGCTCGGACCGTGTCACAGTCACAGAAGAAACTATCCGCACTCGATAAAGCCACTTGCGTAGCCTGCAGAAGTTCTGGGCTTTGCTGCGCATAGAGCAGAAGATCAGATCCCCAGGAACACAGCAGCCATGGATGAAAGTTCGACATTGCCGTCACGTACCCGCACGTCTGAATAGGCCCCGCATGAACGACATCTGGTCTGATCTCAGCCAACAACTCTCGGAACTCGGGCAGAAAACCGGCGAAAGTCTCCGGCGACGAAATCCGTGGCATGGTCTGCTTTGTCCGGACCCAGCGAACACCCTCCGGCAGCCAGTCCGCTTCCAGGCAGTTACTCCCTGGCTCCAGAAACCAAACCTCCAGCCCAGACTGCGAAAGTTTCTCCAGGAAACGCTGATTATGTCCGGACGTGTTATCTGAAAAATATAAGACCTTCACTCGTCGCCAGCGCCCTCCGCTAACAAAGTCCATCGCAGGTATTCGCCATGTGGAAGATCGCAGCGCAGCTTTTTCCCGACCACGCGTCGCAGGTCGAATGGCATAACCGCCTCTCGGGGGGCTGGCCTTAAAGCCTCCAGCATGTCCTCGGTGAGGATCGTTCCGGCCTTTAAGTCTTGGGTTGTGCGCAGGCAGCGCCGTTGCACGACCAGCGTATCCTGCTCGTTCTCCGCAACGAACTTTCGCGAGGAGCCCAGGGCATATTCAAGTTCCCAAGTTCGATCGACCATCTCACGCCACGAAGCAGGCGTCATAGAAAAAGGATGGTCTGGTCCTTCACGCCGGTTATCGTCTGTAAAGTGCTTCTCGATCACGCGCGCCCCCAGCGCAACCGCTCCTAACACCGTAGCGTGTCCCGGAGTATGATCTGAAAGGCCCGTCACCACCGACGGGAACATCACGTTGTAGGTCTCCAACACGCGCAGATGGATATGCCGGAAGTTCTTGAGACTGCCGGTGTAATTTGTGTTGCACTGCATTAGGACCAGTTGCGAATTGATTTTGAGGATTTCATCGGCCGCGCGCTGCACTTCTCCGATGTCGGACGCGCCGGTCGCCAAAAGCACGGGCTTTTGTTTCGACGCAACTTTCTGCAACATCTCAGGCCATGTGATATCTCCCGAGCCAATCTTGAACAAGTTCACGAAGGGGTCGAGCATATCCACGGCTTCTAAATCGTAGGGCGCCGAAAAATATTCAATTCCGCAAGCTTCGCATTCCGCTTTCAACGCTGGTGTCCACTCCCACGGCAAGCTAGCTTCGCTGTAAACCTGGAAGACGCTTTTCTTCCACTTCACCTGGTGTGAAAGCTGATTTCCCAGACTTTTGAAGCCGCGATCGCTGACAATCTTCGAAGCACGAAAATTCTGGAACTTGGCTGCGTCGGCGCCGGCCTCGGCGCAGAGCCGAATCAAAAGTTTGGCGCGCTCCAGTTCACCGTCATGATTCGCCGAAATGTCCGCCACAAAATATGTCGGGTACTCTGCGCCCACGGGCTTTTTTCCCAACTTCAAGGTCATTCATGAACTCCGCTAAGGCAGTTCTTGAGTTGATCGGCATAGCCGTTTTCGCGCAACTCGGCAAATCTGCGAAGGCCTGCTTCAACGTCGGGCATGGAACGCCCGAGCGCATCACAGATTTTCCCGGTATTCAGCGATGTGTCCCGCGGGCGCAGCGCTTTCAGTTTCGCATCCGCCATACGAGTGGCGAACACTTGCTCCGGATCGAAAGCAAACTTCGCAGCCACGCGCCTTGCGAACTCGTACTTGCTGATGGATTCAGATCCGACCACATGGTAAATCCCGGATAGATTTTGATCGACCAACTCGAGTAGCACCTCTGCAACATCGTTAGCCAGCGCGGGGCAGAAAAACACGTCGGAGAAACCCGGAACTGCCTCCCCCAGAGTCAGCCGCTTCAAAACCCATTCTGCCAGGCTATCTTTGTTCTGCGCATTCCATCCATAAAGGCTGACGCGCGCGATGATTGCCGCCGGATTCAAACGGGCCACTTCCCTCTCGCCTTGCAATTTGGTCCTGGCATAAACGTTCAGCGGCGCGGGCGTATCCGTTTCGCTGTAGTGGCCGCGCTCACCATTGAACACTGAGTCGGTAGAAACGTACAGCAACCGGACACCGCTCCGCGCGGTGATCTCTGCAATGGCGGCTGCTGCCGTTACGTTGAGCCTATAAACCTCGTCGGGATGCTCTTCGCACTGGTCGACGTCGGTCGCGGCTGCGCAGTGCACCACGCTCGACGGCTGAAGTTCCCTGAAAATTCGGCGGGTTTCCGTCTGGTCCGCAAAGTCTACCGCGAGCAATTTCACTCCCTCTAGGTGGATGGGATGCCGATGATAAAGCCCGATCACATCGAGCCCCAGCTCTAGCGCCTGCGAAACAACGCTAGCGCCAAGCAGCCCACTGGCTCCGGTTACAAGAATCATTGCGAATGATTACCCCAGAAATTTGTGCTCGCGAACTCAATGCATCGCGGTAGTGTACGCCTTGCGCGATGTCGTCAATAATTCCCTCAAGCGGCCGGCAGCGACCGGCTGCCAGCAGTTCTCACTCACTTCCGGACTGACGGGATAGCGCAACAGATATTCAGGAATCTTTTCGATCTCGCTCGGATGATCCAAACCGATTCCCGCTCCGAAGCGGATAAATTGCTCCACATATCCATACGGCCAGAATTCCAGCCACTTGCACAGGAAGCACGGAATTCCGCGAACTGCGCATTCCATTGCCACGGTCGAAAGTATCGTGATTCCAAACCATGTCTTGGCCAGGAGCTCCTCGCTGAGAGATCCGCTCACAATGCGCGTAACACCTTTCTGTTCCGAAGAAAGTATCCTGTCGAGCATGCGGGCGCGTTCATTCTCGCTTTCTGCCGGATGCAATTTCACGATCAGCTCGCGCCCGGTAGCCAGCGCTAGGTTTGCCAGCCGTGGCAAAATATCTCGATAAAACTCTCGCGGCCGCCCTCCCAACACGTCGTAGGCTTCCGAAATGAAAAGCAGGTAAGGCCGGTGAGTGTCGCCGTTCGAGCGAGCCAACCCATTCCAGTTCGTGGGCAGCGCCGGAGCTCCGATCTCGACTCTCTCCTGTGGCACGCCACACCTGCGCACAAGATAATCCTCCTCCATCTTTCCCTTCACCCAGATGGTATCGCCGTGAGTGCGTTTGAGGACGTAACGCCCATCCAGCGCTCCATGATGGCATGCGATGTTCACCAGACCACGCTCCCGCGCCAGCAGCAATGGAATCCGGGTATAGGGATTGCTGTCATCGGCACAAAGCACAGCCTGCACCGGTTCACTATCGAGAACATTTCGCCAGGCATCCCGAACCTCGAATCCCCGGCGGAAGCGCTGCGGAAAACTGTCCAAATAGCCCATCCGGATCAGAATCTCGAATTCGGCGACTCCTTCGAATTGGCGAAGAAGAGAACGCCACCGATTTTCAATCTCCGCATATTCTCCGCTGCGATCGCGCACCGACGCATACGAAGAGAGCCACGCGGTCGCTACATTTGGCGGCGGGTCCGGCACCCAGCCACTCTGCCGCGTGGTAACTAAGAGAAAGTTTTCCTCGGGAAAAGTCTTGGCATAGGCTACGCCGGTTCGCGACACATTTATGTAGGCCGTGGGAAGTAAAACCACGGGATGCGCGGAAGGCGCGCGCTTTCGTGCCAGGCGTCCGCGAAATTGGTAGCCCGCATCGTACTTGTCCCAGAAAACATCGATCATCTGCGGCGCTGAGAGTTTGTTCGAGACCCGAACATAGTGCCCCAGCCCTCCCTTTCGCGCTCCCCTGCGCAAGGGAAAAACTTTCACTCGCGTCGCCAACAGACATTGCAACATGCTGGCATGAAGACCTGGCCGCGAGACACAGACTTCATCCTCAGAACCAAGCGTCTGCACAAAGCGTTGCAGCAGGATTAATGTCTCCACTTCGCCATGGACCAGAATCGACATAATCTCCCACCAGTCCAGACCATGCTCGTCGACCAGGCGGCTATAGCCCTGGCACAACACGTTGCGCACCTGACGGAAATCATCAAACCCGCTGCGAAGAGAGTCGAGGGCAGTTGCGGGACATTGGAATTGACTGGTCCAGCGCGCGTAGCTATTTACTCCTCCTATTCCAAGATCAATGACCCTGTCCCACGGCATACTTGCCCATGGGCCACATTCGGGATCATCCTCGGAATGAACTAGCAGAATTTTCATGATGGATCGGCGTTCCCTGCTCTGTTGGAAACAGTTCGCCAGCTCGGAAGATCGGTCAACCGCAATATCTGGCTCAAAAGTACCAGCTTCAATTGAACAAAATTCTAAGGTGATTCCTCAACCTGGCACAACAGCCTGCAAGACGAGGAATTGTTGTGATCTCTTGCCGTTCCTCACCAGGCAGTCCAACCACCATCAACCGCCAGATTCGCCCCGGTAACGTAAGAAGAAGCATCGGAGGCGAGGAAAATCAATGGCCCTTGAATCTCCTCCGGATTGCCAATGCGGCGCATCGGAACCTTAGCGGACAGACGATCGCCAAATGCCCGATCGCGCTTCAAAAAGTGAGCCGCCGGAAATGGCCCCGGACTAATGCAGTTGACGCGAATTCGATCCGAAGCCAGATGGCATGCGGCATAGCGCGTGAGTTGGATCAGCCCCGCTTTCGCCGCTCCGTAGTATGGAGGGCTGTTCGCTCCGCTCACGCCGTAGATCGATGGATCGGGGCTGACTCCTCCGTACATCGAAGCGATGTTAACAACCGAGGCACCACCCGCCATACGCTTGGCAGATTCTTTCAGCAGCGGCAGTGAGAGTTGAAGAAGCTGGAAGGCTGCGACAACATTAACGCGATAGACCTGATCGAAATCTTCGGCCGTGGCACTATCGATCGTACCTTGCCTCCCGGATGTCGCGTTGTTTACCAGGACATCTAAGCGTCCGTGGCTCTCCGCTATTTCGCCAATATGAGAGCGTGCGGCATTCTCGTCGGTGATATCGAAACAAGCAATGGACACTTGATTTCCGCGGCTCACCAACTCCGCAGCCAAAGCCTCCAGAGCATTTTGACTACGCGCATTGAGCACGACGCTCGCGCCTGCTCCGGCGAGCGCTTTCGCCATCGACCGGCCCAGGTGTCCAGTAGCTCCCGTCAGAAAAGCCACCCGGCCATTCAGACGAAACTGGGCCAACCCGTCTTCAGCGTGCGCTTGCGGGTCAGGCATGAGCTGGCTTCCATTTCGCAGGGTTGAGTAGATCGTTGGGGGCCGGCGGCAACGAGTGCTCGATCTCATCGCACTGCTCGAGAGTAAGCGCCGGCAGACAAAAAAGGTTGAGATTCTCTTTCAACTGAGATGTAGTTTCGCACCCCACGACAAGGCTGGTGATCCAGGATTGCGTGCGGACGTATGCCAGGCAAAGGTCGGTAACATTCTCGCGGTCAAATTTCCTTGCAAGCGCGTGCAATCGTTCGACGCAGGATTGCGCATCGTATTCTCCAGAGACTGGCCAGCATTCTGCCGGATGCAACAAAATGCCCTGAAGAAAAGTGCTGCGCGCGTGCATCACAATTTCTGGGCGCTGTGCCAATTCATAATCGATTCGATGAGCTTTCCAGCGCGCATCGAGAATATTCATGGGAAGCTGCAAGTGCTGAATGTCCGGATCTTCCATCGCAGCCAGCGCTTCCCAGGGTTCAGAAATCGAGACACCCAATTTCCCGATCTTGCCGTAATCTCTAAGTTCCACAAGAGACTTCCACGCTGCTCCTCCCCACGCATCATGGTGACTCCAACGATGGAGCAGCAACACAGCCAACCGGTCCACCCCCAGCGCGCGGCATGAGTCGTCCACACTTCGTTCGACCGCAACCCGTACTTGACTCGCGCTTTCATCGGAAGCAACTGCAACAAGAGGATCCAGCTTGGTAATAACTTCCGCGCGGGAGCGCCACGCACCAGAAAGCGCCTCGCCGAGGATCTGTTCTGAATCCCCATAGCAGCGGGCGGTGTCTAACGCGGTCACACCGTGGGCAATGGCGTGGCGCACGATTTCAATCGCTGCGGGGCGGCGCGGCTTCCCGATGCGATTCACTGCGCCGTACTCCATCCCCAGTTGAACGGTTCCTAGCGTCATCGCGCTATGCACGCAGTTATCGATCACTGTGTAGGGCACGCGAAATGCCGGTTCGCCGGGAAGCGCGCTCAGCTTTCGAGTCAGATCCAGCCAACCTGCACCGATCGGATCGCCGACGCCGTCGAATAACCGCAACATTCTGCGGTAATCTTCATCATCATCAATCGTGCAACGTAAATGACTGTAGTCGGATTCCAGACTGCGTGGAGAATAGTTCCGGGCGCGACAATTTCTCGCTATCCACGGGCCGACATGTTCTCTGTCGTATTCGCTGGTCGCGGCGGCATGAGCTTTTCGCAGTACGTCAACGAAAAATGCTTCTCCTGCCAATCCGTAAGGCAAGTGGCTTTGTGGCGAACCTGCGCAAAGATAGTCGACACCAGACTCAACCAAGGCAGACGCTAACTCCTCCACGAACGCGCCCTCGGGAAGTACATTGTCGCCAGTCAGGCGGATTACCACGGAATCGCTTTCGAGCTCCAATGTAGCGAGGTAGTAACGGCCTAAAACATCATTCAGCGGACCGCGAAATACTTCGACGTTATGATCGCGGAAGGTTTGCGCCAGGCCGTCATCGGAAGCATCGTCCGAGGTGGCGGCTAACACTCGGCTACCGTGATTCGCGGCGCGGAGCACCGCTAGCACCGCGCTGGGATAGCCAGCAATCGGCAGCAGAGACTTCCCCGGCAATCGAGTACTGGTTGTCCGCGCTTGCAATATAACGGTCGCTTTCATGCTTTCCAGTTCAAGCCAACTTATTTCTTGTCACCGAGTATAGTGACCAATCACCTTGCGCACGGCCCAAACCACATCCTCGACATCCTGATCGCTCATCGCGTGAAACATCGGCAAGCTTATCAGACGCTTGTAAGCATTCTCCGCGATGGGATACTCGCCATCTCGATTCCCGAAGCGATCGCGGTAGTAGGGGTGACAATGCACCGGAATATAGTGCACGTTCACTCCGATGTTCTCTGCCCGCAGAGCGCGAAAAATCTGGGCTCGATCCGCCGTCAATTTTTCGAGCTTGAGTTGGATGGGATAGAGGTGCCACGCAGGGTTCACGCCGGCACGCACCGCGGGTAAGGTCACTGTATCCAGATTGCGGAATGCGGCTGCATAGCGAGCGGCAATCTCTTGCCGCTGCTGCAGAGCTGCCTCGAGTTTTTTCAGTTGCGATAAGCCCAGCGCGCAGGCGATATCGGTGAGCCGGTAGTTGAAGCCGAGCAGAACCATTTCGTAATGCCATTGACCTTCGCTCTGCCGCTTCCGGGCGTCGCTCGATATGCCGTGATTCCGAAACCGCTGAAGCGACTCAGCGAAGTCTGCGCGGTTCGTGGTCACCATCCCGCCTTCTCCGGTCGCCACGTGTTTCACCGGATGAAAACTAAACACGGTTATGTCGGCAATGCTGCCAGTGCGTCGCTGCCGATATTCGGCACCTAACGCGTGACACGCGTCTTCAATCACGACCAATCCGTGACACGCCGCAATTTCCAGAGTGCCGTCGAGATCCGCAGGATGGCCTGCATAAGCCACCGGAATCAGCGCGCGGGTACGAGGCGTGACTTGCTCGGCTGCTTTCTCCGGATCGAGGTTCAATGTGTCGGCGCTGACATCGGCAAAGACCGGCGTCGCGCCCTGATACAGCACACAATTCGCCGTAGCCGCGAAGGTCATGGGCGAGGTAATGGCTTCGTCGCCCGGTTTGAGTCCCGCGGCGAATGCGGCGCCGTGCAGCGCCGCCGTGCCAGAACTGAAGCTTACCGCGTATTTCGCTCCCACTCGAGCCGCAAAAGCTTCTTCGAACTCAGCGACCTTCGGACCGGTAGTAAGCCAATCGGAGCGCAGCACCTCCACCACGCCTTGAATATCGTCTTCCGCAATCGACTGTCTCCCGTAAGGCAGCAAAGTATTGCGAACGGGAGTCCCTCCGTCGACGGCGAGCGTTTCGTGGGTGACAGGAGCTGCGCGCATGGCATCGGTCTTCCGTGAAAAAACGGGTCGAGCAGGGGTTGTTCTGTCACCCTCGCGTCACTGGGGATGACACTTCGCCAAGATACCTCTACGCCGGCACGCGCGCTTTGATCGCGGCTCCCGGTTCGATCAACTCCTGGAGTTGCTCGTGACTGAGCCACTGCTCGTTGCTGTCGCTGGTGTAGCGGAAGCTTTGCGGAAGCGCCCGCGCGTGAATCCAGTTGCCCTTTTTCCACCAGGGATGCGAGGGTTGGATAATATACATCTCGTCCAATTCCACCGCATTGCGCGCTTCATCCTCAGAGAGCAGCACTTCGTGCAGTTTTTCCCCGGGACGAATGCCGATGAATTCGATGGCGCATCCCGGAGCCACAACCTCGGCGAGATCGACCAGACGCATGCTGGGAATCTTGGGCACGAAGATTTCGCCGCCGTGCATCTGCTCGATGGCCCGAATTACAAAACGCACGCCGTGTTCCAGCGTGAGCCAGAAACGAGTCATGCGCGGGTCGGTCACCGTGATCCTTCCGCGCTTGCGTTGCTCCATGAACACCGGGATCACACTGCCCCGGCTGCCCACCACGTTGCCATACCTGGCGCAACTGAAGCGTGTCTCCTGCGCTCCGGCATAAGCATTGGCCTGCACGAAAACTTTTTCGGCGCACAGCTTTGTGGCGCCGTATAGATTGACCGGGTTAACTGCCTTGTCAGTGCTCAGCGCGAGAATGCGCTCCACGCCCTGGTCGATAGCGGCATCAATCACATTGCGGCCACCCATAATGTTGGTTTGAATCGCTTCGAACGGATTGTACTCGCAGGCCGGAACCTGCTTCAAAGCCGCCGCGTGCACCACAACGGTGACACCGGAGAAAGCCCGCTGCAGCCGGCTGGGATCGCGCACATCGCCAATAAAGTAGCGCAGGCTGGCATCGTCGTAGCCGGCCGCGCGCATGTCGTGCTGCTTGAGTTCGTCGCGGCTCAAGATGACCAGCCGCTTGGGATGATATTCGCGCAGCATGATCTCGACGAACTTCTTCCCGAACGATCCAGTCCCGCCAGTGATCAGTACAACCTGTTCCGACCAATTCATCGAGCTGCCTCGGTCCAATCTATCTGCATTTCGTGTGACTGTTTCCGGTTGGAACTATCGAATGCAGGGTAGTATAGCGAAGTTTTTGCCATCCGCGCGAACTCTGCGATTGCGAAATTTGATTGCTCCCAAGGTACGAGTTTCGATTCGTGAGTCCGTTTCGAGTCTGGCAATGCTAGAATGTCGTCGAAACCGCCACATTTAAATTAAGAGCATTCGCGGGCGATGAACCAGCCATCGAGTCGCCGGTTTTGCTTTGGGTTTGCGGTCGTATATCGATCGCCAAGCCCGAAGGTTTGCGAAATTTGTTGAGGAGAATGCATGGATTCTGCACCGCTGGTGCCGGCCAATAACCCAACCGTTCGCGAGATGCAGCCTGTTGCGGCGGATTTGGCTAGAAACTCTGGCCAGATCAACCCGGGCCAGATCAATATGGGCCCACGCGTCTACCCCGAACTTCTTTCCCAGGAGTCTGCACTCGGCGAATATGTTCGTGTATTAGTTAAACGCAAATGGACGGTTCTTGCCTGCCTGGTCACGATCTTCTCAATTGTTGCGGTCGCCAGCCTGAAAATGACGCCGGTTTATGAAGCCAGCGGCAGCATCGCCATCAACAAAGCGGATTCCGGGCTCGTGAACTTCAACAATTCGCCCACGTTCAATGTCGACTATTACGATCCCACCGAACTCGAAACAGAAGTAAAGATTCTGCAGAGCGATCTTCTCGCCCTGCAAGTTGTTAAAGAGCTGGGGCTCGATCGCCGCCCCGAGTATGGAGGAAAGTCGGCGGCCCTTCCTTCATCGCTCGATCTGGCGCCTGATCCGTTGCAGGCAGACAACAGCCGCACTTCGGCTCTACTGGGCGGCTTTCGTAGCAGTCTGCGGGTTACCCTGGCTCCCAACACGCACATCATTGAGGTGCACTACCGCAGTCCCGACAAGGATTTAGCCGCAACGGTAGTCAACACTTTGATGAGCACCTACACGGAGAACAATTTCAAGTCGCGCTTCGACTCCACGATGCAAGCCTCCGACTGGCTCTCCAAACAACTCGTCGACTTGCAGATGAAGGTGGAGACTTCGCAGGAAAAGTTGGTCCACTACCAGAAAGAGCACGAGATTCTGGGGATCGACGAAAAGCAAAACATCACGACCGCGAAGCTCGATGAATTGAACAAGGCATTGACCGCCGCGGAATCCGAGCGCATGGACAAAGAATCGGTCTACCGCCTGGTGCAGGCCGGGGATACCGAAACTATTGTATCGGCTGCCAATGTCTTGGACTCCGCCGGGACGCAATCGGCCTCGGGGCTATTGGAGGGTCTCCGCAGCAAAGAAGCCGACCTGAAGATTCAAGCCGCCGAACTGAATACGCAATTCGGGCCAGCTTACCCGAAACTTGCGCAGGTGAATAATCAGATCAAGGAAATCGACTCGCAGATTCTGGCGGAGACCAAAAAGCTCGCAGGCAAGATTAAAGGACAGTACATGGCGGCCTTGCAGCGCGAGAGTATGCTGCACGACGCCCTCGAGAAACAGAAGCAGGAAGAAAACAAACTCAACGAAAGCGCCATCGAGTTCAGTTTGCTCAAGCGCGATCTCGATACCAACCGCCAACTCTACGAAGGATTGCTCGAGAAGCTGAAGGAAGCCGGTGTTTCTGCCGGGCTTCGTTCCAACAATTTCCGCATCGTCGACGTTGCCCGTGTTCCGACTGCACCTGTTGAACCCAACATTCCGCGCAACCTCGCCTTCGCTTTCATGCTGGGCCTGACCTCTGGCGTCGGACTCGCTTTTCTGCTCGAGGGGTTGGACAGCACCGTGCGCACTACCGAACAGGCGCAAATGATCTCTGGTCTGCCGCCCTTGGGCATGATTCCACTGGGATCGAGAACGGCGCGCGAAGGCGGGAGCGCAAAGCGTCTGGTAATTGCGTCGTCGTCGAAAGAAGCGGTCGAACTCATCACACAAGTTCGGCCGCAGTCGCAGATGGCAGAGTCCTATCGCGCGTTGCGAACTTCATTGCTGCTTTCGAACTTGGGTGCGCCTCCGAAAGTCATCATGGTCACGAGCGCACTTCCGCAGGAAGGCAAAACCACTACCAGCATCAACTGCGCAGTCGTTCTCGCGCAGAAAGGCGTTCGCGTTCTGCTGATCGACGCCGACCTCAGACGGCCCAGCATCCATAAAACATTAGGCATGGGGCCACGCAGCGGCCTCAGCAACGTCCTCACGGGAAGTGCAACCTTGGAGCAAGCAATCACGCGCTCACCAATCCTGCCCAACCTGAGCGTATTGCCCGCGGGCACGCCTCCCCCGAACCCGGCCGAACTACTCGCCTCCACCAATATGCGCGACGTGTTGGACCAATTGCGCGGGCAGTTTGATCACATCGTAGTGGACACGCCTCCCACCCTTTCGGTCACGGATGCCGTAGTGCTGTCACCTCGGGCCGATGCCATCGTGCTGGTCATCCGCTCCGGACAAACTACCAAACAGGCGCTTCGCCGCTCCCGCGACATTCTCATGCAGGTGAATGCCAAGGTTTCGGGAGTGCTGTTGAATGCGGTCGATTTAAGTTCGCCCGACTATTATTACTACTACGAATATCAGGGCAAATATGCGCGGTACTATCGTGACAGCGACTCGCACGATGACGAGGATGACGATGTCGAAGAGACCGCCGAGGCATCACCCAATAGCGCCTAAGCAGAAACACGTTGGTTGATTGATCGCGCTTTCCACTGGACAAAGAAAAACAGGCAAATGGAAATATCCCTAAATTCTGCTTGGCGGAAAAGGCTCCTCGTTGGCGGCGCAGCATCGCTTTGCCTGGTTTATCTCGTTTTCGCGGGAGGGCTGTTCCTCGCATCTTTATTTGCTGAGCGACCAGAAATTGCCAGCCTGCAACGTGCCGCGCACCTTGATCCGGGCAATGCAGACTATCGCAATCACGTCGGCCGCTATTTCGCGCTGGTCGCCAGAGACCCCGTCGCGGCCATTGTGCCCTACCGGGCGGCCGTGCAACTCGATCCGCATGCTGCCCGCTATTGGTTTGATCTGGCCTCCGCTTATCAGGTGCTGGGCGATATTTCGAATCAAACCTGGGCGCTCGAACACGCCATCCAAGCCGATCCCACTACGCCCGACGTCGCCTGGGAGGCGGCCAATTTCTATTTAGTGCAGGGCGACGACGAGAAGGCCCTGCACGAATTCCGTGTAGTTCTCGACAACGAACCAAATCTCGCGGGCGCCGCGATTCAATTTTGTTGGCATATCAACCCGGACGCCGACATGCTTTTGCGCGATGTTGTTCCGGCCCGCTCCGAAGCCTATATCGCATTCTTAAATCTGCTGCTGAACAAGCAGGAAACTGCGGCAACCGCCAAAGTCTGGACTGCTTTAATGGCGACTTCGCAGACCTTCGAACTGCGCTACGCCTATTCCTATATTCAGTACCTGTTCGACCATAAAGACGTGGAACAAGCCCGTTTGGTGTGGCGGCAAGCCGCTCCACGTTTCGGTCTTTCGGCCTATCTACCGACGAGCAGAAATCTCATCGTCAACGGAGATTTCAGCCTTGATGTTCTCAATGGCGGTTTCGACTGGCAGTATCAGAAACAGCCGAGCGTGACCCTCACCCTCGATCCCAGCGATTTTCACGGCGGGCGTCGTTCCCTGCTGATCACTTTTGACGGCCCAGGAGTAAACGATGCGGGCATTCGGCAGTTCATTGCGGTCCAGCCTAACACTCCCTACGAATTCTCCGCCTACTACAAAAACGGAGAACTCGAAGGCGCCGGCGGCCCGCACTTCACTCTTCAGGACGCTTACACTCGAGAGGTCGTCTACGACAGCGATGAACTGAAAGAGGCCGGATTCTGGAAGTCTGCCTCCGGAGAATTCACTACCGGAGCCGATACCAGCCTGCTCGTACTGCGGGTTCGGCGTCTGCCGGAAGGCAGTCCGATCCGTGGTAAGCTCTGGGTCGACGATTTTCACCTCACGGCCAAGCGGCAGTAATTCCTCTGAGTGGTTTGATTCAACTTGGATGTTTTGATCTCGACGTCAATTTCATGAGCGCACCCAGCACTGCCGTCCTCCATCGCCGCGAACAATCGGCGCAAGCCGCTCGCATTCTGCTGTATGGAGTCTTCGGCCTGCTCCTGTTTGGACCGCTCGCCTTCGGTGCCGTCGAACCGTGGTCGATTTTTCTGCTGGAGGCTGCAACTGCCGCGCTGTTTTTGTTGTGGATCGGCAAGCAGGTGCTCGACGGCGAAGTGAAGATTCGGTGGAACCCGCTGTTTCTTCCCATGGCGGCGTTCGGCTTGCTCATTCTCGGCCAGCTCGTCTTCCGCATTACAGCCTATCCACACGATACTGTCGCGCTCGCTCTGCAGTACTTCTGCTACGGAATGCTTTGTTTTCTTGTTGGGCAAACTTTACTTCGCGGCTCGCAGGCACGCAGTCTGGCGCTCATCTTCTCGCTGTACGGAGCTGCGCTGGCCGGCTTCGCTTTGCTGCAAGGCATCTCCTCAAACGGCCGGCTCTATTGGGTTCGCCTGCCTCGCATGGGCGGTTGGATCTATGGTCCTTACGTGAACCACAACCATTACGCCGGACTGATGGAAATGCTCGTGCCCATCCCGTTGGTCTTATCGCTGACTCGCCTGGCGTCGAGCAAAGCGCGCGCCGCAGCGGCGACCGCAGCGGCGGTAATGGTCGGCACCATCTTTCTTTCCGGATCACGCGGCGGGATGCTGGCGATTGTTGCCGAGCTGGTGATTCTCGCAGTGTTGCTCATCAAGCAGAAACGTGGCCTGCGCACCGCCATCGGCATTGGCGTGTTTATGACGCTCGTGATCGGGATCCTCGCCTGGATCGGGGGCGGCGAACTCAGCCGGCGCATCGCAACCGTCAGCCCAGAGCATTCCGAGATCACCAGCGACCTTCGTGCGAACATCAACCGCGACGGCCTGCGCATGTTTCTGAAACGGCCCGTGCTGGGCTGGGGCTTGGGAGCTTTCCCCGTTGTCTATCCACAGTTCCGCACTTTCTACACGAATTTCTTCGTGAATGAAGCCCACAATGACTATCTGCAACTGCTGATCGAGATGGGAATGCTCGGATTCGGAACCATGCTTTGGTTTCTGATCATACTTTATCGAAGGGCTATTAAGAAGATCGGGAAGTGGGAAGCGGAAATGAGCGGTGCCGTTGCCTTGGCCTGCTTACTCGGGCTAAGCGGCATCCTGGTGCACAGCGCGGTTGACTTCAATCTGCAAATTCCCGCAAACGCTGCGCTGTTTTATGTTCTATGCACGGTTGCGGCTTCAGATTCCTTTGCCCAACCCGCCCGCAAACGCCGCGCCGTTCGCACCAAACCGCCCGAGGAAGTTCTGACTCCGGAGCAGGCTTTGCCGCAGTCCGCTACGAACTTCTAGAGAAACACAGTTACAGTTTGTGTCATTCCGAGCGAAGCGAGGGATCTTGGTTTGTGCCTGAGCGAACGGTATTGATGGCGTGGGCAAATACCCTCGCTTTCGGGATGACAAATTAGGCGATGGTTATCTGCAGAGACCGAGGTTCGAATGAACTGACTAAGGCTCGGATGGACTGACAGGGTTGTCATTCCGGATCAAAACCCACGCAGTAACCCCGACGATCGCCGCTCCACCGATTCCGATCGCAAGAGGAGAATCGAGGATGCCGCCTCCGGCTGCGGGGGCCGCGCCGGTACCGCGCTTCTTATTTTTCTTCTTACTATCAGACGATTGATCCGATTGTTCGTCTCGCGTCGTTTCCTGGCCTTGTGCCAAAGTCGTCGTACCATTGTCGTCGGTGATGTTAAGATCTCCCTTGCGGGCGGCAATCTTCACCGTACCGTCGACATCCGTCATGTTGAATTCCGTCCAGCCATTGGACGCAGGCGACACCTTTACATCCCCAGCGCTGGCAGCCACACCCTTCGATGTGGAAATCGCGACGCCGCCGTGCTCCACCTTCAACGATGCACCTTCAAACTGCACCAGAGAATCGCCTAGAACGGTGATGCTCGATCCGGGTGCGTTGATGTTGGCCGCGGCGTCGGAGCGGGTTTGTACCAGATCACCGGCAAAGATGGCCGAAGCATTGGGCACGTGGCTGCCGTTCACCCAGGCAGCTCCGGTGGCGTAAAGCATAGCCGCGCCGGAATCGGCAGCGAAAAGCGAAGCAGGAAACACCAGCAATAGCACGCAACTTACCATCTTGCGGAAAGCAGACATGCCCGACCACGCTCCGTTATTAACTGATTTGATTCTCTGTTAACGCATCCTATCCTCCAAAGTTCTTAGCAGTCAATGCCATTTGTGCTTGCAAATCTATGTGGGCAGTGGAAAACTTTCTAATCTTCGCTCGGTGCTGGCGCCTCACCGCCACTGATCGATGGCCTTCCACCAAATTATCTTCAGCCATTCGTCGGTAAAAGTCTTCGCCCACTGGCGATGAGTCCACCATCGGTCGCCAAACGCGGCATCATCGCGGGCAGCGGCTACCGAGTATTCGCGCCCAGGGAGTTCGTGGCGAAAAATGCTCAGCGCTCGCCGAGTATGAAAATCCGAAGTCACAATCAGTATTCGCTTGGCGGATTCGTGTGCGAGGCATCGCTCAACGTCCTTCGATTCCGCCTTGGTCGACAGCCCGTCGATCGGACAAATACTTATCGACGCTGCTTGCGGCAAATCATGAACGTACTTCTCTGCCAGCTCCATCTCCGTCGATCCGAATACTCTTGCGTTATTCGGCACATCCAACAGAATCCGCCTCCCATATCCTTGAGCCAGAAGTTCCAGCGCGCGCTGCGGACGCCGGTCAGTTTCTCCGGCCAGTACCAAGATCACGTCAGATGTGCGTGGCTCATCCAGGATAAGAAAGCTGCCGGCTCTCGATGCCAGGGACAGGAAAAATCCAGCAACCAATGCCACCGCGATCCACCTGAGGTTCAATTTTCTGTGCGCGATAACCATTTCAACCTTGTTTCCCACAGCGACTTCCCAACTCCGGAGGATGAACCTTAAAGGTCCACTTCTCGTCACCCATGCTGCCGCATGGGGCCGTAACTGCGTGCTAGAATCGAAAACGAAAATCCCCGCACGCAGAAAAGAAAGACTTTTACTCGCTACGATGACAAATCACTCTGCCGCAATTCGTTCGAATGATCGACCTGGCAACGACCAATCGAGCAATGCTCAACCTCGCAATGATCAACGTGATGGCTCGAGAATGAACCGATGAAGACAGACCAGATCAAAACCAAGATCCAGCAGCGCCAGGCGCGCGTCGGCATCATTGGCCTGGGATATGTTGGACTACCGCTGGCCTTGCTGTTCAGCGAACAAAAATTTGCCGTCACCGGCTTCGACATCGATCAACGCAAGGTCGACACCCTTGCCAAGGGCGAGTCCTACATCTATCGCATCAGCGCGGAAGAAATCCGTGCCGCCCAGGCCAAAGGATTTTCCGCGACCTCCGACTACGGCAAGATCGAGCAAATGGACGCCGTCATCATCTGCGTCCCCACGCCTCTCAATGAGTACCACGAACCCGATCTCAGCTTCATCACAGATACTACACACGCCATCGCCCCTTACCTGCAGGCGGGCCAGCTCGTGGTGCTCGAGAGTACAACGTACCCTGGCACCACGGAAGAAGTGATGGTTCCGATTCTGGAAAAGGAAAACAAGAATGGGCTGAAGGCAGCCCGCGGGGCAGCCCCTGCTGAGAAAGAATTCTTTGTCGCCTTCTCCCCAGAACGTGAAGATCCAGGCAACACCACGGTAGCGCGCCGGGACATCCCGAAGGTCGTCGGAGGAGTAAATCCGATCGCCTCCGAGCTCGCCGGAGCCCTCTACGGATCGATCTTCGCGCGCACAGTCCCGGTCTCGTCGCCTGCCGCGGCCGAGATGACCAAGCTGCTCGAAAACATCTACCGCTGCGTTAATATTGCCCTAGTCAACGAGCTGAAGCTGCTCTGCTTGCGCATGGGAATCGACATCTGGGAAGTGATCGCGGCCGCTTCCACCAAACCGTTCGGCTTCCATCCCTTCTATCCTGGCCCAGGCCTGGGAGGGCATTGCATTCCGGTTGATCCCTTCTACCTGTCATGGAAGGCAAAGGAGTGGGATTTCCGCACCCGTTTTATCGAACTTGCGGGAGAGATCAACATCAACATGCCGTATCACGTGCTCGCCTCGATCGGTGGAGCCCTGAACGGTCACAAGAAGTCGATCAACGGATCGCGCGTCCTGATTCTGGGAGTGGCTTACAAGAAAGATATCGATGATCTACGTGAATCTCCCGCCCTCACCATCATCGAACTCTTGCAGAAGGAGGGAGCGCAGGTCAGCTATCACGATCCCTACTTCCCTTTCATTGGCAAGGGCCGCAAATACGATCTGCAGATGAAGCGTTCCGAGCTGGAGAATTTGGGTGAGTACGACTGCGTCGTGATCGTGACCGACCATTCCGACTACGACTACGCCCGCATCGTCGGCGACGCCCGCCTGGTGGTCGATACGAGAAATGCGACCAAGGGGATTAACAGTCCTAAAGTGGTCCGCTGCTAATGCATCGGGCATGAATTGCCGAGAGGATTCTAAGTGGTTAAGGAAGTGCAGGGCTTTTGTGCGATGGGATCGGAATTCTCTCATCTCCCCGGCTTAGCCGCCACAGCCTCGGTTCGGGCAGAAAAGGTGACGTTTGGGTGTAATTTCTTTCTTATTCCGGGTTCGGTTCGCAGCCTTGACTGGCGAGTCAAGCATAAGTAAATGAATGGTTTAACTTGATAACCAGATAGAATTCCCAGGCGGGCGGCGAAATGGCCTTTGCCGTGCACATTTTTGACGGGGGTAGTAAACTAGAGCCTTCGTTCGACCTCAGTATCGGAACACAAAAGCTGCTCCAGGTCTGAGAAATTTTTAACCTCAAAGCGGTGTTTTCAATCACTGTGAGTAGACGCGGATATGAGTACTTCTGCTTCCCACGAGTTTCTTTTCTCTTCTCTTCCAAGAACGAGAACGCCTTGGACCGAGTTCGCTTTTGGCACCGGGATGCAGGCTGCGGCAGTTGCAGGCGTTCTCTGGGTACGTTTGCTCTATCCCGCAGTGGTCGCCGCGCCTCAGCATAGCTTCAATTCGATCCAGCTGGTGAGTACTCCTGTTCCAGTCAATCACGATCCCCAACCTCCGCTCCCACAGCCCGTAGTGGTAGAGCATGTCGAGTCGCCAGTGGTTCCTATACGTCCTGCCGCTCCCAAGCCGAAATTAGTTGCCAAGGCGGTGGTGGAAGAAGCTCCGGTTCCCTCGCTCAGCGTCGCTCCTCGGAAGCCGGATCTGCCTCTCACTCCAGCGCCGGTTATTCCACAGGAGGCGGTCAAAACGAACGTGTTTTCCACAGGCAGCTCGGCTGCTCCCACGATCGCGCGAGCTCCGGCACAGGTACAAACCGGCGGCTTCGGCGATCCTAATGGGCTTCCAGCGAAATCGAATCAGGGCAAGCCGGTTACAGTCGCGGCGCTGGGATCCTTCGATTTGCCGTCCGGACCGGCCTATGGCAACGGAACCGGTGGCTCCAAGGGTGTGCCCGCCGTGGTCACAAGTTCCGGCTTCGGCAACGGCACGGCAATCGCAGACAATCGCGTTCACACTCAAACAGCCGTCGTTCAGCCCGGCGGCTTTGGCGATGCCGACGTTCCCGCCGCGCCCATGCCGCACTCTCAAGTCTCGCAAGTTGCTACCGTTCGGGCAGTGCCCGCGGAAATCCTTTCCAAGCCGACTCCGACCTATACTGCGGAAGCCCGCAACCTTCACATTGAAGGCGAAGTCCTGTTGGAGGTGACGCTTCAGGCCTCCGGCAACCTGCGCGTGCTGCGGGTGGTACAAGGATTGGGTCACGGCCTCGACGACAATGCTGTCAAAGCTGCGGAACAAATTCACTTCAAGCCGGCCATGCGGAATGGTCAGCCGGCCGATTCCACCGTGGTCTTGCACATTATTTTTCAATTAGCGTAGCTAGCTCCCTAAGGCTTTTTATGCGTATTTTCTGGGTAGGTTCGCTCTCGATTCTGCTGCTTCTTGTTTCAGCCTTCCCTGCGTTCTCGCAAGATGCCGCCGACGCAGCCCCTTCCGGCGTAGGAACTCTTTCTGCTCCGCCGCCTGCCTCATTCAACGACGTCATGGATCGCGTCATCCAGAGGGAGCATCTTTTCCTGGCGCAGATGCGCCATATGCGGCCGATGGTTGAGACTTATCTGCAGGATCTCAAGAGCGACAGCAGCGGAAGTCCCCAGATCGTCAAAGACAAATATTTTCTGGGGCGCCTGGATATGAGCGATGGTCCGGAGGATACTTCGTTCGTAGGTCAGCCGGGCTTCGGGCACCGCATGCTGAGTCGGCTCACCAGCCTCTATGCGGTTCACTTCCTGCCTCTAGGCTTCGCGCAGATGATTGTGCTTGACACCGATTTTCAGAAAAAATATTACGATTTCACTTTTGTTCGCCGTGAATTTCTCGGAGAAGTGCGTTGCCTGGTGATCGATGTTCAACCGCGGCAAAGTGCACCGCCAGGGCGTTTCCTGGGCCGCATCTGGGTAGAAGATCAGGACTATAGCGTCGTCCGCTTCAACGGCACCTACTATCCTCACCCCAAGAACAGCCTTTACCTGCATTTCGACAGTTGGCGCCTGAACCTGCGTCCCGGCGCGTGGTTGCCCGCATACATTTACAGTGAAGAATCGGATCTTAAAACCAGTCTGGGTCGGGACCTGCACTTCCGCGCCCAGACGCGGCTTTGGGGATACGACCTTAGAGGTTTGAACAAGAATTCCGAGTTCACTCAGATTCTGGTCGACTCTCCTCAGTCGGTAAAGGATCAGACCGATGCCGCTGCGGACCCGAGTCCCGTGGTCGCTCAACGCATGTGGGAGCGGCAGGCCGAAGATAATGCACTCGAACGCCTTCAAAAAATAGGTTTACTGGCGCCTGCCGGTGATGTGGACAAAATACTTTTGACGGTCGTCAACAACCTGCTGGTCACCAACAACATTGATCTGCAGTCCGACGTTCGCTGCCGGGTCCTGCTCACCTCTCCGCTGGAATCCTTCACGATCGGACACACCATTGTAATCAGCCGTGGCCTGCTCGATGTCCTGCCCGACGAAGCTTCCCTCGCCATGGTTCTGGCCCACGAACTCAGCCACATTGTTCTCGGGCACAAGTTTGACACCAAGCTGGCGTTCAACGACAGGATGTTTTTCCCCGACGAAGATTCTTTCCAGCGACTGGACTTCAAACGCCGACCTGCCGACGAAGAGGCAGCGGACACGAAGGCTCTCGCACTGCTCAAGAATTCTCCTTACAAAGATAAGCTGGGAAGCGCGGGATTATTTCTGAAGGCATTGCAGCAAAGCGCCCCCGAACTCCCCAACCTCATTCGCCCCCATCTGGGAAACAATCTGGCGGGCGGCAAGGAAGTTCGCATGTCGGAGCTATTAGCCTCCGCGCCGCAGCTCGATCCTCAGCGAACCGATCAGATTGCCGCGCTCCCTCTCGGCGGGCGAATCAAACTTGATCCTTGGTCTGACCAGGTTGAGCTGGCGAAGGCAAAGCCGGTCACGCTAGTTTCAGCTCGGGAAAAAATGCCGTTTGAGATCACGCCATTTTTCCCTTATCTCACCCGGCTCTCAACTCCCGGCACCGACAAGGTCGCCGTCACCGCACCAGTTCCGAAGTGATTGGGATTGTTTAGGCGTCTAGTCGCGGTTCTGGGTAAGGCAGAGTGGGGGAGTAATGCACAAAAGACGAACGGCCTTCCTAGGGCGGAAGGCTTTGTAAGGTTCGAATGAAAGACGTCGAGTTACTCTCCTAATTCCTTACTGCAGGGAGCTGCCTACGTTAGAGAAGACGTTGTTGGCATTGGAACCGATCAGCCGGATGGTGCCAACCACGATCACAAGAATCACCGCGAGCATCACCGCATACTCCGCAATATCCTGTCCGCTTTCGTCTTTCCCGAGTTTGTTCCAAAGATTTTGTAAAGTCATTGCCACGGGCTCCGTTTCCTTAAGGTTAGTCTTAACCGTCCCCTCTTATCCGAACAGGGGGAAATGATCACCGATTTCGGTGACCGATCAACGTCTGTTCCCGAGGCTGGTTTTGGATCAACCCAATGATAGGTTCGACGATTCCCGCCGCCAATAGCACAGAAGTGCTACCCCATTTGGAGCCTGAAAGCCCTTCCATTTGGCATCAAACGATGCTCTTCAGAGGCAGCGACTGGTTCACCGCGAAGAGCGCCAACTCCAGACGCGTCGACACTCCCAATTTGTCGAAAATATTGCTCAAATGGTGTTTGACCGTGTCTTCGCTGATCTTGAAGTATTCCGCGATTTCTTTGTTGGAGTACCCCGCCACCACGGCGGCCACAATCTCCAACTCGCGTGGCGTCAAGCCAAATTTCTTCTGACGTGCTTCGTCGCTCGAGGACTGCACCAGGGTGCGCAGGTACTGCACCAGGTTGGATACGCTCTCGCGTCCCACCCAATACTCACCGGACATGACAGTGTGGATCGCTTTCAGAAGCAATTGAGTGGCTGAATCCTTTAGCACCACTCCCCGGGCGCCTAACTGTAAAGCCTCGACGATCTGGCTCTTCTCCGCCGCCGCAGTCAGCAGGATCACGCGCACAGGAGTAGAATTCGCGCCCGTGCTCAGATCGCGCAACGCTTCCAATCCGGGATGCTTCGGCATGGCCAGATCGAGCAAAAGGATGTCAGGTTTAATTTGACGAGCAAGCCGTACCGCCTCTGCACCGTCCGAAGCTTCGCCCAACACTTTCAAGTCCGGCTCGGCTTCCAAGAGCCGACGCAAACCATCGCGGAAAATTGGATGGTCGTCGGCGATTACGATGCGAACCGGTTGTGCCTTTTTAAAGTTCATCCAAGCCTTCCCCGCCTCGCGGCACTTTGATTTCCAAGCGTGTTCCCAGTCCGGGATTCGATTCTACCGTGAGTGCGCCAGCAATTAAACCAACTCGTTCCCTGATGATCATGGGCCCCTTACCCAACTGGTCCAGTTGCTCTTGGTTCAGGCGGCCGGAAAATGCAAAACCCTTGCCGTCGTCCTCCAGAGTCAGGCTCCACTGGCTGGGCGTACAGCTCAAACGCACCAGAGCATGATGCGCACCGCTATGCTTGCGAATGTTGACCAGGCCCTCCTGCACGATGCGCAGCAATTCCCGGCAAACTTTCTCCGGCATATGTAATTTCTCAATGTCGCTCACGAAACGCGCTGAAATCCCGGTCTCCCTCTGAAACCGTTCTACCGTGTCAACAATCACGCTCAGGAGTCTTCGATCATCCACATCGATCGATTTCATCTGCTGCATCAGTTCCCGCAGTTTGAGAACCTCTTCCCGCAGCAACCCCTGGATGCGACCCAACTCGCCGCCGACTACAGCCGGAGAAGTTTCCGCCTGACGGCGCAAAACGTCAACCTGCATTTCCACCGCAATCAGCGACTGCACGGCGCCGTCGTGAAGCTCGCGCGCGAACCGCGCTCGCTCCGCCGCCCCAGCCCGGCGCCGCAACCGATGCAGCAGGTAGACGTTGTAAACCGCCGGGCCCACCTGACGCAACAAATCGAGCATGAAGCGCAACTCTTCATGGGTCTCGCCTTGCCACGAGGGATCAAATAGAAAGACGCGCCCCCGCCACTCGGTCCCGAAGGCGAATGATAGCGCAATTAGAGATCGGTAAGGCTGGCGCTCGTTCAATCGAACCAGTGCATCGGTGAAAGGCGCAGGCAAAGGATTGCCTTCGCTATCGAGAGCGGTTACGGACAAGCGCCCTTTAGCATTCGAGGCGTAGCAAACCTCTCCGGGAAAATCTTCGACTAAGGCTTTCGCCTCACGCGGACCGGACTCCAGCCACACGAAGTCGCCCGGTTCCCCGTTGGTGCTGCGTAACTCGCCCAAAAAACTGCGGTGGCTGTGAATTTCTTGTGAGGCCAATAGCAGCCGCGCCGATCCATACATCGTCGCGATTTCCCTGAACATCTGCTGCAGCGTGCCCGTCAGCCCCGCTTCTACCCTCACTTTCGCCAACATGCGGGTTACCGCCGCCTTTTCCGCCCGAAGATGCTTCTGCTGCTCCGAAAGATATCCCAGCAACAACCCCATCACCAGCAGGTAGACCGAAAGCATGAACAGCCGCTTCGGTTCGAACTCGGTGGTGTTGATCTGCAACCCGGAAAAAATTCGCCAGCGCAACCTTCCACCACTCGTCACCACAATGTGGAACAGCGCGAAGCTCTCGGCCCACAGCAGCACCACTTCCGCCGCAGCCGTGCTCAGCGTCTCCCATAAGCCCCACCGGTAAGCCGCTGCGGTCAGCACAAAAACAAAAAACAGAATGAACGGGCTTCTCGGGCCATCGCCAAAGACCGAGATAAAGGCTGGCCACACAATGTCAGCCGTATGTACGAGGATGCGAAACCGGGAGGTCGAAGCCTTCCGCCGCCGCAGCAGCATCAGCACCAGGATGCTGTTGCCCATGTAAAACCCCAGCAACCCGTAGGCTGCCGGCGAATTACCCAGTTCTGTGGGGTCCATGCGAATAGCGACCAGAGCTGAAACCGCTAAAAACACTCGGGCGGTCGCCAGCCATCGCTCGATCCGGCGAACCTCGCTGGGATCTGCTGGGGCCTGCGTTCTTCCTAATGAACGTTGCTGGGTATCAGCTTGCAATCAAATCACTTCCCGCCTGAAGCGGATTTGCCGGGGCAACCTGGGAATGCTCGCATATTATTGATAAGAAAGATTAGTAGCAAGCAAAACTTTGTGCTGCGGGTTTCTCGCAGGTAACCACCTGTCCAACAGCCTGCATCCGGTTACTTCCGTAATCTTAGAATCGGCTCATCCGCGTCTAGAATTACGGCCAGGAGCCTGCTTGCGAACATCCTCCAAGATTTGGACCGCAGGGGCCGTAGCCTGTCTGGCGGCCCTGGTTTTGGCTGCTCTCATCCTGCCCAAATCGTTTCGCTTGACCGCTCTTAGCGATGTCGTTCAGTGTCTTCTGCTATTCTCCTGCACTGTCGCTTTTATTCCCTGCGCCCTTCAGTCGCGCGGCCGCTTACGCCTCTTCTGGATACTCATGGCCACCGGAATGGGCTTCTGGTTTTTCTACCAGTTGTTCTGGACCTACTACGAAGTTTGGTTGCGCACCGAAGTTCCAGACATGTGCGTCGCCGACATTATTCTTTTTCTACATATCGTGCCCTTCATGGCTGCTCTAGCGCTTCGCCCGCATGCCCCTCCAGACGATTATTCCGCCCGCCTCCGCCGCCTCGATTTTGCCTTGATGCTGGTTTGGTGGATCTATCTCTACGTCCTCATCGTTATCCCTTGGCAATACGTTTTCACCGATGTGCCAGCCTACAACCGCAATCTGAATTCGGTATACCTCATCGAGAAGCTGGCTTTCCTAATCGCTCTGTTCGCGGCAGGTCTGAACAGTAAAGGTGGCTGGAGAATTTTCTACGCCAGTCTGTTCGGCGCCAGCTTAACTTACGCCGCCGGTTCTTACATCGCAAATTGGGCGCTTGGCCGCAATATCTACTACAGCGGTAGCCTCTACGACATACCGCTGGCGGTTTCCATGGTATGGATCACCGTAATCGGCCTGTGGACCACCGCCGCCGAGCCCGAGGCTGCGGCCCCTAGAACTTCAACGTCACATAGCGTGTGGCTGGCCAGGCTGGGGATGATCACAGTTTTTTCTCTTCCTTTGTTCGCCGGCTGGGCCTTGTGGGATCACTCGATTCCCGACCGGATTCGCTCCTTCCGTTTGGTCCTGACCCTTCTGGCGGCGCTGGTCATGGGTGTCAAGGTTTTTGTGCGCCAACGCGTGCTCGACCGCGAACTACTCCGCTTACTGACCCAATCGCAAGATTCCCTCGCCAACCTGAAACGGTTGCAAGCGCAAATCACGGAATCCGAAAAACTGGCCTCCATCGGACAGCTTGTGGGTGGCGCCGCTCATGAACTCAATAATCCGATCACCGCGATGCTGGGTTATTCCGACATCCTGCTCGCCACCCCGCTCAGTCCAGAACAGCGCGAACTTGCGGGACGAATCGGGCAGCAGGTTCGTCGCACCAAGTCGCTGGTGGCAAGTCTGCTGAGCTTCGCTAAACAAAATCCTGCGGCAATGGCTCCCGTAGATCTCAACACGTTACTGCGAACCGCCATCAAGCTTACGCAGGCGCAGTGGCAAACTAACAAAATCGAACTGCGCACCGAGCTGGACACAGATATGCCGCCCGTGATGGGCGATTCCAACCAGTTGCTTCAGGTGCTGGTGCAGACTCTTGGCAATGCGCTCTACGCCGTGGATGAGGCTGGCAATCAAACGCTTACGATTGCCACAAAACTACAGAGCGGCATCGCGAGCATCGATATCTCCGACTGCGGGGCCGAAGCAGCCGCGAGAAGTGAAGAAAAAGCGTTGGGAAATACTCCGCCCGATCCCGATTCCCTCCGGCCTCTTTCCGGGCTCGGCCTGAGCGCGTGTCAGGGAATCTTGCAGCAGCATCGCGGACGAATTTTGTGGGAGAACGAGCAGAACGCTGGCGTCGCCATCCGCATTGAAATTCCAGTTATCCCTCGTGCGGCGCAGAAGGCATCGGAGAAATCTGCTCCTGCCGAACTACCGGGGATGTGGCAATCTCAACCGTTCGCTTGAGTTGTCCGCAAGCGGCGTAAATATCGCGGCCCCTTGGACGCCTTACGAATGCCGGAATCGCGGCCGCCCGCAGTATCTCTTGAAACGCCGCGACCCGCTCCCCGCTGGGCGTCGTGAAGTCAATTCCCGGCCCCGGATTCAGCGCGATCAGATTCACCTTGCAGCGCAATCCACGCAGCAATTCTGCAGTCTCCCGGGCATTCTCCGGATGGTCATTCACCCCACCGAGCAGCACATACTCGAATGTGACCCATTCCCGTGCGCGCAACGGAAAATCGCGCGCCACCGCTATCAACATCTCTAGATTCCATTTCTTGTTCAGCGGCATCAACCGCGTGCGCAACGCGTCATTTGAAGCATTCAACGAAATCGCTAACTTCGGGCGGATCTTTTCTTCGCCAAAGTCGTGGATACGCGGCACAATCCCCGCTGTCGACACCGTCATCCGCCGCTCCGCAATCCCCACTGCTTCGACCAGCAGACGCGATGCCTTCATGAAATTCTCGTAATTTAAGAATGGCTCGCCCATCCCCATGAAAACCAGATTGATGCGATCCTCGGGCGGCGAAACACCTTGGTCCTTCAGCACCACACAAACCTGCCCCACAATCTCACCCGCAGTCAGGTTTCGCTTCACCCCAAGCAGCGCCGTCAAGCAGAACTGGCAGTCCACCGCACACCCCACCTGGCTGGAGATACAAATCGTGGAACGGCCAAGCTTGCCGCGATCCTGTCCGGTGCGATTCTTAGCAGGGTGGAGCAGGCCTTCCAGGCCTGCATTAAAGCCCTCTTCTAAGAACTGGGCTTTAGCCCCCGAGGTACTTGCCTCCGATTCCGCCTCCTTCCCGGCCTCCGAACCATCCCCCGCTTCTCCGCCATCTCCCTCCGGCATCCAAACCGTCTCCACACTTTGCCCATCGCCAAACCCAATCAAATACCGCACGGTCCCATCCACCGACTTAAACTTCTTTTCAATCCGCGCCGCCCCAACCTCAACTCCGCTCGCAGCCAGTTTTTCGCGAAACTCCCGCGACAGTGTAGAAATCTCCTCCAGCGTCTCCACCCGCTGCCGGTACACTGCATCCATGATCTGCTTAGCCCGATAGCTCGGCTGACCCGCGTTGCTGACGAGAGCAGTGAGTTCCTCGCGGTCCATGCCGAGCAGAGACAATGTCGAATCCATCACCGTGTACCCGCCCTTCGAGTCAGGCGCGAGATCAGGAATCCGAAGCAAGCACCAACCAAGCCACGAAACAATGCCGACACAGGCTCAGACCAGCCCCGTTTGTCGAGAAAGACGCTGCATGCGATAGCCATGCCTTGTACCCACCATAGATCTCGTTTCTCGAAATTCACGGCTTGGTTCGCCTCAGATGCATCACGGAACCGACCTTGAAAAACATGCAACTTATTGATTCTAAAACGCTAACTATCTCATTTCCGCACACCCCACCCAACCCCGCCAGATATGTAAGAATAGTAAAGCACCTCCAGGGCCGATTCCAGGATCAAAGCTATCCATGGCAAAAGAAGTCCGCAATATTCGCCGTCAGGTGCTGCCTCACGGCCTCACCGTCATCACTGAGCAGATGGAGCACATCCGCTCGGCCTCAATCGGTATTTGGCTCGAGACCGGCTCGCGCGACGAGACTCCGCAATCGAACGGCATCTCCCATTTCATCGAGCACATGGTGTTCAAAGGCACCAAGCACCGCACCGCCGAGGAGATTGCCCGCCAAGTCGATTCCATCGGCGGCAATATGGACGCCTTCACCTCCAAGGAATGCATCTGCTTTAACGTCAAGGTTCTGGATGAAAATGTTCCCGTCGCGCTTGAGATTCTCACCGACTTGGTTCTTCATCCTACATTCACTGCCGAGGACATCGCCCGCGAACGCGGCGTAATCCTCGAAGAGATCAAAATGGACGAGGACAATCCCGATTATCTCGTTCACGAAATCTTCACGCAAAACTTCTGGAAAGACCATCCGCTCGGCAAGCCAATTCTCGGCACCAAAGAAACCGTAAAGAAATTCGAGCGCCAGACCGTGCTCGAAACCTACTCGCATCGCTTCGCCCCCGGCAACATCATCGTTGCCGCCGCCGGGCATCTTGATCACGATCACTTCGTCGATCTCGTGATCAAACACTTCGAGCACCTCAAGCCCGCGCAAAACGGCTTTCACTCTGCCGAACCCAAGATCGTTCCCCGCATTGTATTAAGAAACAAAAAGGCGCTGGAGCAAGTGCAGCTCTGCATCGGTGTTCCGGCCTATCCCATCGCTCACGAAAAACGCCACGCCGGGTACATCCTCAACACCTTGCTCGGCGGAGGCATGAGTTCGCGCCTCTTCCAGAATATCCGCGAACGCCAGGGCCTCGCCTACTCCATCTACAGCGACCTGAACCCCTACCGCGATACCGGATGCATGGCCGTCTACGCCGGAACATCGCTGGCCTCGGCAACCAAAGTGGTGAAAGCGGTCGTCGGCGAATTCCGCAACCTGAAAGAGCAACCTGTTCCGGAAGAAGAGCTGCGCCGCTCGAAAGATCAGCTGAAGGGCAGCCTGATGCTCTCGCTCGAATCGAGCACCGCCCGCATGTCGAACCTTGCCCGCCAGGAAATGTATTTCGATCACTTCCAGGACCTCGACGAGCTTATCGAGAAGATTGAAGCTGTCACCGCCGAAGATCTCCAAAACCTGGCTCAGGAGTTCTTCAAAACCGAATCTGTCGCCGTCACTGCCTTGGGCAATTTGAGCGGCCTGAAGATCTCCCGCGATCAACTCACCTGCTGATTCGCAATAAAACGCACGACTACGGCAGATCTCAACAATGTGATGCCCCACATCGGGTGCCCCACTTCTCGCCGCCTTTGCGAGAAGTGGGAACTACAGCAGTCTAACGTCCTGCCGTACTGAGAAGTTCCTCTTGTTCTTCATCCCCACCTCCGCCAGCAGTCTCAGCAACCTGCTGCCCAGCATGCTGCGTCAACCCCGTCTTCAAATACTGCCGCAGGCATCGCGTACATGGCACGTACCCATCCCGTGTCGCTTCCTTCGCCGTCATCGTCCGCTCCGAAGCCTTGTCGTGAATAAAAGGACAACCCGGCACGTGAAACACCTTCGATCCATCGGAAACTACGACCACCAAGTCAGGAGGAACGTTGTTGCCGGGTTGCGCATGCCGGGACTGGATGAAATTCTTGAACGTCAGCGAATTCATCAGCAGCACCCCTGCGGCAATCAAGACCACAGCGGCCGCCGGCACCAGCCACGCCCACCAACTCGACCATCTCTGTCCCCTACCCGATGCATTCCGCGCCAGTCGCTTCTCCAATCTCCGGCTGAAACCTGCGGGAACTTCCAACATGCGCTCATCGCCATACAGTTGAACCACATTTTGCGTCCCTGCCAGCACAGACGCACAACGCTTGCAGACCTTAAAATGCTCTTCCATCTCCAGGCGCATCGCCGCGTCCACTTCGCCGTCGATGTAATTCGAAATCTCGCGCCACACGTCTTCGCAATTTCTTGTGCTCTCTACCATGGCTTGGTTCCCTTCTCGAATGGAAGCCGGCTGAACCAGCCCTGCTTCCATCCGGCAGCCAGCAGATCACGCAACATCAACCGCGCCCGCAACAACCGCGTCTTTACCGACGCTACCGTGATTCCCAGCGCCTCCGCCGTCTCCTGAATGTTCAGGTGCTCCATATCGCGCAACACAAAAACCTGCCGGTATTTTTCGTCGAGGGTGGCCAGCGCCTCGGCCAGCCGCTGCCTCACTTCTTTCCGTTCCAACGCTTCCGAGGGAATCTCGCGCCAGTCGGCGAAGTCCCGCGGAGCATAGTCACTCTCTGCCTCGCCCGGGCCGGAATGACGATCGTCGATGCCTTCCATGACTACGGTTCGCTCCCTTCGCCGCCGCATCAGGGCCTCGTTCACTGTGATCTGAATGAGCCACGTGCTGAAGCGCGCCTCTGCCCGGAACTTCCGAATATTTGCGAACGCCTTGAGCATCGCTTCCTGTGCCGCGTCCTCTGCATCTTCTTCGTTGCGCAAAATGGCCAGAGCGGCCGCGTACACCCGCCGCTCATACGGCTGGACCAGTTCATAAAACAGCTCATGCTGCCCGCTCTGCACTTTCGCAATCAGATCCGCGTCCCGCACGCTGCCGGTCTGCTCCGGATTTTTGACGGTAATGTTCAAGGCCATTCTTACTTTCGGCATCTGCTTCGCGGTCTCGGGTCTTCGGTCTTAGGCGCTAGGTCTCTGGTTTGCTCCCGAGCACGAGTCCCCAAGGCCCAAGACCGCACACCTAAGACCTGAGACCTCGCTTCAGTACTCCGGATCTTTCTTCCACCCCGTCAGCATGGAAACGAAATTCTCCCAGCCGTGCAGAATCACCATCACCAGATGTCCCAGCACAAAAAACAAAATGGCCCACATTACCGCGAAGTGCCAGATGCGCGCGTAGTGAAAACCTCCAATCATCCACGCGAGCCAGGAAAATTGAATCGGCTTCCAGATGCACAGCCCGGTTAGCACCGAGAGGATTCCCAGACCAATCGCGCTGGTGTAAGCCTGCTTCTGCAGCGGGTTGTAGGATTCGCGTACGACCGGTTTCGGCCCGAAAAAGAAATAATGCTTAACCATCGGCCAAACGCCGGGGATATCACGATGCGTGAATAACACCTGGCGGTAGTTCCCGCTGAAAAGCTGATACCCGAGATACAAAACCCCAGTCGCGATGTAGATCCACATGAAGGTGAGGTGCCACTGCAACGCCCCGCCCAGCCAGCCGCCAATCGCGAACGCTTTCGGCCAGTGCAGCAAATCTTTCTGCGGAATTTTGGCGCCAAAGCTGGGGAAGGCTCGAAAAATCTGCAAGCCGCTGCCCACCATCACAAACAGCGCGACCGTATTGATCCAGTGGCACAGCCTCACCACGAGAGGATGTTCGTAAGCCGCTCGCGCCACGACAATTGGATCGCTATCTTTCTCTTTACCTTTTTCTTGAATGATCTCGATGACCGCACCGCTCACGCTCAAACCTCCATCTCCAATGACACTCTGGCGGCAGCCGGCGAGACGCCGACTTTACAGCCCGTAAAACCACGAATATCCCTGATCTTCCCAATATCCAACCTTATCGAGCACATGTGTAACTTTCAACTCCATCAGGTACTTGGCCTGCTTGTAGCCAACTTTGGTGGGAGCTTGCAATCGCAGCGGCGCGCCGTGCTCACGAGTGAGCGGCTGATCGTACATTTCATAACAAAGCAAAGTCTGAGGGTGCAGCGCTGTCGCCATATCCAGAGATTCGTAATAATCGTCGGCGCAGTTCACTGTGATGTATTTCGCAGTCGGATCGGCGCCGATCATCGTCAGAAAATCGGAAAGCCGCGCTCCGCCGAATCTGCCGATTACGTCCCACCCTTCGACGCAAACGTGGCGCGTGTTCTGTCGAATACCGGGGAGTGCCTGAACTTGTGCGAGGGTATATCGGCCCGGCTTCTTTACGGCTCCGCTCACGGTCAGCTTCCAATTTTCCAAATCGACTCCGGGATCGTCCACGTCATAACCATTGATAGGAAATTTATCGAACGGCGCCACGTCGGCATTCTCAAAAGTCGTCGCACGATGCTCGGAGCGAAACAGTCGCGCCGAAACCCAGTCGCTAAAACCGAGACCCTTCTTCAGCAACCCCTCCTGCAGGCCCGGAATGGCGAATGCTCCCAGCGCAAGCACAGGCGCAAGCTTCAGCAATTCACGCCGGCTGACAAGCCGGAACTTCTTTTCGTCCATCGCGCTCGCGGCAATCTCTTTTTCGGCGACGTTCGCTTCATCTACCTTCTTGTCGTCAACCTTGACGTTGTCCTTCTGGTCGTCAACCTCGACGTCGTCGATTTCCCCACTGTATGTTTTGCCATCATTGGCCGCGACGCCGGGCTTCTCGCCGCTCATTTCTTGATCATTCATCTCTCGATCCATATGCTCATCGTTTGCATCTTACTGAGAACAAAGCTCAACCCATCCGTTACATGGGATTCGCGAAACCGCTGGAAGTTTCGACCCAATTCCCCTGAAAAAAGACTCCATCCAATTCGGTCCGGACCTGAGAATGACTGCCCTTCCGGCCCAGTTGGATTGCACGTTTTACTGGCATTTCGCGGGTTTTCGAGGCATACTGTCGTCTGAGCTTCCCCCAGGAAGGTCCGGGTTCCGCATGTCCGAATTAGAGTTTAAGACCATCGCACCGAAAGCGGAGCGCGATTTTATGGCCGGGTCCCCCGACCGCGTTCCCGAACACCCGAACTTCGAGCGCCCGAACGAAGACCCCAAACAGCGCGGCTTAATGCTGGGATCTCTTTGTCTCCTGCTGCTGGCCCTGGGCATCGTCATATGGCACAACCGCGATTTATGGTTTCCTGATACTGTCTCGGATACGGAATCAGACCAGCCCATTGAGAGTACACCGGTCGCGCAGGATGTCCGCATGCAGCCTGCCGCACCAATCGCTAAACTCGCGCCTTCTACCAATCTAAAGCACGCGGCGACCCGGCAGAACAAGACCTTGGCTGTGGCGACGAAGCCCACTTCAACAGCATCCGCCATGTCATCCACTCCAGCCGCGACCCCGCCTCCTGTAGCCGTGACACGGACAGTGCTGCCGCCCCTTGAAGTGGAAGTCGTTGCCGGCGATAGTCATCGCACCATTCACCCAAACACCAGTTCCGTGCGGGTGAATCTGCAGCCAGGAACGTCTCCTGAGTCGATCGTGGCCAACGTGGGTACCGCCGACACCCAGACAGCGGCGAACGTCACCAGCGATGCCGCCGACCGAATGCAAATATCCGCCGACGCGTCCGACATTGTGGCTCGCCCTGTAAAACCGAGCTATCCATTGCTCGCACGCCAGATGAAGGTGCAGGGCTCAGTAATTTTGCAGGCGATGATCGGCCGAGACGGAATCATTCAAAATCTGCGCCTGGTGAGCGGCCCGCACATTCTTGCCTCAGCCGCCGAGGATGCAGTCCGGCAATGGCATTTCAAACCGCATCTTCAGGGCAACGAGCCGGTCGAGACCCAAGCCAAAATAACGGTTAACTTCACAATTTCTACCAACTGATTTGCGCGGGCTTTCGGTCTTAGCCCTCATGTGTTAGGAAAACACACCCTGAGACCTAAGACCCGTTTTACCTCAAAATGACGAGCGCCTCGATCTCTTTCGAGATTGAGGCGCCCGGGCAGCCCTCCCCCAGAACTGCTCACTTGCGAAGGTAAACTCAAGCCCTGATTCTGCAAATGGCACTCCCGTGCTACATAAGTGCCCTAAAGTGCTATCTGCCCATCTGCCTAAATTTTGAGAAAACCAGACCTGCATCACCTTGAGCCAGGGAGTTCTGCTCCACCTACGACTCCGCTCCGTGTGAAGTTGCCAAGGCTCCCTGCCGATGAGCAATTAAGCAATCCAGCGAAGCTCATGCCGCCCTTTCAAGATCCCGATATCTATCGCGACATCCTCGACGGTCTGCCAATTGGCATCAGCGTGCTCGACCTGAAAAAAAGAATTGTCTTCTGGAGCGACGGCTCGGAGCGAATCACCGGCTATTCACGCATCGAAGTGCTCGGCCATCTTTGCACGGACAACATTCTTCTTCATTGCAACGAAATCAGTTGTGCAATGTGCACGCAGGATTGCCCCCTCTCGACCGCCTTACACGATGCCCTACCCAGTGAAGCAGTGAACTTCATTCACCACAAAGCGGGATATCGAACTCAAGTGCACTCATGGGTAATTCCCCTGCGCGATAAACATGGATTAATCATCGGCGTCATTCAGACCTTCGAAGGCGAATCTGCGGTTCACAATGCAGACCCCAGCGACCTCAGTATGAAGGAACACAGGTGGCTGGACGATGTAACGGGTTTGCCCAATCAGGCGATGATGCAGTCCCACCTGCGGGAATCTCTGGGCACTTTCACCACACTCCGAGTTCCGTTCGGCATCGTCTGCGTGGAGATCAAGGATCTGCCTCAATTCCGCTCCAAGTACGGCCATGGAGCAGCCCGCTCCCTTCTGCAGGTGCTGGCCCGAACCTTGAGAAATACGGTGTGCGCCACCGATGCGGTAGGTACCTGGAATGAAACCCAATTCCTCGCGATTTTGTCGGGTTGTAGCGAGGAAGCGATGCACGCGATCAGCGGCCGCATATTCAGGATGTTATCGAGTGTGAGCATTAAGTGGTGGGGAGAGGATCTGTCGGTAGCAGTTTCGATTGGATGCGCCCAGGCTCTGCCCGGCGATTCTGTCGAATCCATCCTGCAGCGCGCGCAAGACGCATCACAAGGAAATCAAATCAACCTCGCACGTGCGGCTGCGTCCGCAGGGGTCGATTCGCCGCAAAGGAGCTGAGCGGAGAACGCTATTCATGTTCGCGATTATCGGCATTGTCGTTGTTTTCGGCTGTGTGGTGGCCGGCTACCTGATGGAGCACGGTAATCTCAAAGTGCTTATTCAGCCGGCTGAACTGGTCACCATCGGCGGCGCGGCCATCGGCACCGTCCTCATTGCCAATCCGCTTCACATTCTCAAGCAAATTGCGGGTGGTATCGGCGGGGTCTTCGGAGGCTCCAAGTACAACAAACAGGCTTATCTGGAGTCGCTTAAAACGCTGTATGACCTTCTGAACAAGGCCCGCAAGGATGGCTTGATGTCGCTGGAAAGCGACGTGGAAGAGCCAGAGAAGAGTCCTCTGCTCTCGAAAGCTCCCAAGGCTCTCAAAAATCATCATGCCATGGACTTTGTTTGCGATTCGCTTCGCATGGCCATCACGGGCGTTGACGCTTTCGATCTCGACCAGATGCTGGATCTCGATCTTGAGGTCCATCATCATCAAGCTGCCTTGCCCACAGCCGCCCTTAGCAGCATGGCCGATTCGTTGCCGGGCTTGGGAATTGTGGCCGCCGTTTTAGGTATCGTGATCACCATGGGCGCCCTCGGCGGACCTCCGGAAGAGATTGGGAAAAAAGTAGCGGCCGCGCTGGTCGGCACGTTTCTGGGAATTCTTCTCTGCTATGGCCTGATCGGTCCCATCGCAGCCAACATGGTGAAAATTGCCGATGATGAACACGCTTACCTCTATGTGCTGCGCGTTCTGATGGTGTCATTTCTAAAAGGCACTGCGCCAATCATGGCTGTGGAAGTGGCGCGGCGCGCCGTGCCCGGCCATGTTCGCCCATCCTTTAAAGAACTGGAAGCAGCTTGCCGAGGCGGAGGAGCCGCCGCTGCCGCCTCCGCGTAACTTGTAACCCAATTTTATGGAACAGAACACGCGCCCCATCATCATTCTCAAAAAAAAAGGCGGCCATGGCGGCCACCACGGCGGCGCATGGAAGGTTGCCTATGCCGACTTCGTTACGGCAATGATGTCCCTCTTCATTGTTTTGTGGCTGCTCAGCAGCAGCAAGCCGGTGCAGGAGGCTGTGGGCGGCTACTTCCGGGATCCCGATGGCACCGGGTCAAAAGCAGGCACAAATCTGCAAGGCGCGGGCGAAAATCTTGTTCTCACCAAAGACAATATGCCGCAACTGAAAGACCAGCTCGAGCAATCGATTCGTGAGATGGACGACTTCGAGAAACTCAAGAGCCACATCGAAATGACGATCACCACCGAAGGCTTGCGCATCGAACTCTCGGAGTCCGCATCTGGAACCTTCTTCGACCTCGGCAAACCTAAACTCAATGCGGATGGAAGCGAGTTGCTGATCAAGCTGGCCCAGGAACTGGGAAAGTTGCCCAATAAAATCTCGATCGAAGGCCACACCGACTCCAAGCCCTACGCCACCACCGGCAACTACAGCAACTGGGAGCTTTCCACCGATCGTGCCAATGCCGCCCGCCGCCTGATGCAAGCGAATGGAGTGAGCGAAACCCAAGTCACCCAGGTCCGCGGATTTGCCGATCAACGCCTGCGCAAGGCCGAGGATCCACTCGACCCTTCCAACCGCCGCATTTCTCTCATCGTGCAATACATACCGGTGAGCAAAGAAAAAATGAAAGAGGCAGCAGGAAAAGAGGGGAAACAGTCTGCTGGCGCCGAAGGAAAAAAGCCGGAGGAAGGCAGCGCAAAACCAGAAGAGAAGAATTCCAAACCGGAAGAAAAGAGCCCAAAGCCCCAGGAAAACCCCGGCAAACCATCGGCGGGATCAGCCAAGAAAGAGTGA
>Ga0210391_10000118_pt1 | contig 95095 bp, 76 predicted proteins | sample IncBWC12OmetaG_FD_160573 | JGI IMG/M metagenome (GOLD analysis project Ga0210391, IMG submission 160573) | Forest soil microbial communities from Barre Woods Harvard Forest LTER site, Petersham, Massachusetts, United States - Inc-BW-C-12-O ...
GTGATCGCATGCTGCCGTACCAGCCATGTCGTCACATCGGGCAGTTGCACCACCGGCGGCCAGTGGAACCGTCCAAGCTGGCGCTGCTCGTCGGCGTAATTGTAGAGAAACCGTCGATAGTCGCCCGCCGCCGCCGCAGTCGGCAGTTCGAGCCACACGGCGATCCATACGCACTCCGAGTTGAGCTGCCCGAGCCAGCCGGGGGGCGGCGGCGACATGCAGCTGCTGCGGTTCTCTGCCGGCACCTGCCGGTCGATGGCCGTCGAGAACGGGATGAACAGCTGCTCCGCCTCGCCATAACCGCCGCTATTCATGTCATAGAACTGCGGTGTCGGATTCCAGTCGCCCAGGACTCCGACGATGCGATAGTCACGCTCATTGAGCGTCACCGTACCGCCCACGGCGTTACCCTGCGGAAACAGGCGCTGCGCCAGTTTGGCGCCGAGCACCACCACGCTGGCGCGAGCGTCTTCCTCCGCTGCGCTCCACGCGTTGCCCGCGTGGAATGGCACATCGAACATGCTGAAGAACTCCGCGGAAACGGCGCGTCCATGCAGGGCGAACGGTTTGGCATCGGCGGGACTCACGTCCAGGTGCACCGGGTACATTGCCGCCTGGCGCACGGCACGATGTGCCCGCATCAATGCCATCGCGTCGCGATAGGTCAACGACGGCAACAGATCCTCATCGGCGGTGGGATCACCGTAGCGCGTCTGCGGCCCAAATGTGTCGATCTGTGCAGTGAACAGCTGCGATGACTTCTGCGGAATCGGATCGGCGGCCATGGCGCGAAGCACCGTCAGAGAGGTCATAGAAGCGCCGATGCCAACGCCGATCGCGACGATCATGAGTGTGGTCAGCACGACATTGCGTCGCAGACTGCGCACCGCCAGCATCAGGTAGTAACGAAACATCGGCGCGCCTGGCGTCGCTCACAAACCGCGCGTGGCGATGGCTGGAGAGATCGACGCAGCGCGCAACGCCGGCCACAGTACCGCCAGCTGGCACAGCACCAGCACGATCAGCGCGCCGATGCAGACATACGCGACGCTCATGCGCGTCAGCTGCATGCTCGCCGCCATCAGGGTGTTGATGGCGAGCCCCAACACAATCCCGAGGACGCAGCCGACGCCCACGATCAGCAGGTTCTCCGTATGGAAGTAGGAGAGGATGTCGACCCGGCGGGCTCCGAGCGCGCGCCGCATGCCGATCTGGCGTCGACGCTGCGACACCCAGTAGGTGGTCAAGCCCACGACTCCGAAGCCGGTGACCGCCAGCAGCAGCGCACTGACCACGCCCAGCATGATCGCGATCGTGCGAGGCAACATGTAGGCGTTGCGGCGGCTCTCCAGGAACGGCGTCACGCGCTGGATGATCCTGTGACTGTCGACCGCGAAGAGCTTGTCCTGCGCGGCGTGCATCACCGATGCTTGCAACCCCGGGCGGGTGCGCACGACGTACTGGGTGGACTTGTTCATGGGCAGCATGGGCAGAAACACCGAGCGATCCGGCTGACCCCCGTTCGCGGCATTGGGAGTCTGGGCGCGCTCGAGGATCCCGACGATGCGCGCGTACTGCGAATTGATGTAGACCACCTGGCCCAACGCATTCCCCGACGGGAACAGCGACTGGGCCAGGGCCTGGGTTACCACCAGCGTCGGGGGGTACTTGTTTTCGTAGTAGCGCAGCAGGGTCACTTCGTCCGCATTGAACCAGCGTCCGGCGACCAGCCTGAAGCCGAATGCGTTCAGGCCATGCTCATCGCTGAAGTAGGTCGCGGCCCAGGCGGTCGGCGAACGCTGGTCTGACTTCAGGCTCAACCCCGAGTTATAGGCCTGACCATCCAGCGGAAAACTGACGATGGAGATGGCATCGATCACTCCCGGAATCGCGCGCAACGCCGCAAGATCGCCCTCGATCTGTGCCTTCAGATCCGCGGGATCCGCAATCCAGGCGGAGGCCAGGGTAAATACATTGGCTTCATCCATGCCGGTGGGCCGCTGCATGCGCTGCACGAATTGCTGGATCACGGACAGGCTGTTGCACACGATGGCGAGCGTGAGCGCGATCTGCAGTCCGATCAGTATCGCTCCCACCTTGTTTTTGCGCAGGGCCCGCAGAATCAGCAGAATGTCCATGAAATACTCCTTCGCCGTTACGGGTGTTACTGGGCCTTCAGCTGCCAGGCCGGCTGAACGCGGCTTGCCCGCCAGGTCGGATAGAGGCCTGCGCCGACGGTGACGGCAACGGCAACGAACAACGTGATCACGATGATTTCGGCACTCAGGGAAGCGAGCCGATCTACAGGGAGGCCTTGCTGATTGGCGGCCGCGAGCAGCGCGCGCAGTCCCGCGAGCCCCCCGGCGGTCAGTGCCAGCCCGAACACACCCCCCAAGAAACCAATCAGCAGCGTCTCGGTCACGCACTGCCCAAAGATGGCGCCCCGTGAGGCCCCGAGCGCGCGACGCAGTGCCAGTTCCTTGGCGCGACTGGAAAACTTCGCCAGCAGCAGGCCCACCGCGTTCACCAGACACACCGCCAGGAAGCCGTCCGCGACATAACCAATCGCGCGGATGGCCGGCGGCACGACACTGTTGTAGATCAGCAGGTCCGTGACATTTCGCAGCTCAACGCGCGGCGGCCAGTGAAATCGGCCCAGATTCCGCTGTTCCGAGGCGTAGTTGACCAGGAAGGTCTTGAAATCCCGGGCCTGGGCCGTCGTGGGCAACTCCGCCCAGAACTTGATCCAGGCGCAATCTGAGTTCAGATGCGCCTCCCAGCCGCCGGTGGGCACACCCTGGCAGTTCTCACCGCCGCTCGAGGGGATTTGCCGGTCTATGGCGGTCGTGAACGGGATGAAGAACTGCTCCGCATCCCCAAGCCCACCCGACTCCAGGTCATAAAAGCGCGGCATCGGCGCCCAGGTCTGCGCCACCCCGACGATGCGATAATCGCGATCGCTGAGACTGATGACCTTGCCAAGCGGATCCATGTCGGGGAAAACCCGATCCGCAAGCTTCGCGCTGAGTACCACGACATTCTCGCGCTTGTTCTCGGCGTCGGCATCCCAGACTGCGCCACTGCGGAAAGGCACGTCGAACAAGGCGAAGAAATCGCGCGATGTCGCGCGGCCGCTCGCGCGAAAGGCCCTGCCGGCCGGTGGACTGATATCCTGAGAGACGGCATACATCACGGCCTGGTGCGGCGCGCGCTGCGCCTGCAGCAGTGCAACGGCATCGCGGTAGGGCAATTGACTGGGAAGATTGTAGTCGACACCTTGCGAGGTGCCGGTCTCCTGGGTGGGTGGTCCCCACACATCGATCTGTGGCGCATAGAGCTGGTCGGACTTGTGCGGTATCGGATTGCCCGACATCGCATGCAGGACCGTATACACGGTCATCGATGCGCCGATGCCGACACCGACGGCCGCGACCATCAGCGCCGTGATGACCACGTTGCGACGCAGACTCCCCACGGCCAGTTTCAGATAGTAACCAGACATCTCGATTCTCCTTAGAGGCCCCGTGCGGCCAGGGACGGCGGTACCGCCGCTGCCCGGATGGCCGGCCAAAGTACTGCCAGCTGGCTCAAGAGCAGAACAATGCATGCGCCCACGACGATGTAGGCCGGGCTCATGCGGGTCATTGCCAGATGCTTGGTCAGCCAAAGGTTGAGGCCGAGTCCACCGGCAATACCCAGCAATGCTCCGCTGCCCGCGATCAGCAGATTCTCGGTATGGAAGTAGCTCAGGATGTCGATGCGCCTTGCGCCGAGTGCCCGCCGCATCCCGATCTGGCGGCGCCGCTGCGCCACCCACAGCATGGTCAGTCCAACGGTGCCGCAGGCGGTGATCGCGAGCAACAGCGCGCACACGGTGCCCAGCAGCCAGCTGGTCGCCGCAGCAACCGCGAACACCTTGGTTCGCGATTCGGAAAAGCGCTGGATCGAGTCGACGATGCGCACGCGCGAGATATCGAGCAATCGCTGCTTCGCCTCCTGCATGACCGCCGCCTGCTGTCCCGGCTTGGTGCGCACCACGTAGAGCAGCAGGTTATTCACGAATTGATACGGCACAAAAGTCGACAGGTCGACATACCCGGAGCCGGAACCTGATCCGGAAGAAGCCTGCTCAACGATGCCGACGATACGCATGGGCCTGTCGTCGAGCACATAGACGGAAGCCCCCAGCGCATCACCGCCCGGAAACAGGCGTTTGGCGAGCGCCGCGGTGACCACGATGAACGGGGCGCTCTTGCTGGAGTTCCACTCGCTGACCTCATCGGCGGCGAACCAGCGTCCGGCGATCAGCCGCAGGCCCTGCGCCGCAAGTCCGTGGCTCGTGTCCATGTACAAGCTCGTCTGTATCGAGCTGTTGGCCTGGCTGCTCTTTAACCGTATACCCACGACATAAGTCCAACCGCTGAGCGGGTAGCTGTTGGTGGCTTCCGCATCGACTACTCCGGGCAGCGAACGCAGCGCCGCCACGTCGGTCTGAATGCGTGCGTACAGGTCTTTCGGTTCTCCCACCCACTGGTTCTGCAAGGAGAAGATGTTGGCCTCGTCCAGGCCGCTGGGGCGGCTCATGTCGGTCCAGTGACGCTGGATGACCGACAGGGCGTTCGCAACCACCGCAAGCGTCAACGCGATCTGCAGCGCCATCAGCAACGCGCCCACCTTGTTGCGCTTGAGCGCCGACAGAATTGGCCCGACTGGCATCACGGCGCTCATTGCTCCTTGAGCTGCCAGCCGAGCGAGACACGCGTCGTGCGCCAGGCCGGATACAGTCCTGAGAGCAACGTCGCGCCAACCGACAGCACCACGGTGAGCGCCATGAGGCTGCCGTCCAGGTGGGTCAGCTGGCCGGTGTACGCGGATACCGTTTTGAGCATAGCCCGCTGCCCGGCAAGCCCCAGGTCGGTCAGTGCGAGCCCGAGCGCGCCGCCGAGTGCGCCGACCACGGCCGTTTCGACCATGCACTGCAGGAAGATGTCGGATCGTGAGGCACCCAGTGCCCGACGGATGGCGTACGCCCCCGAGCGGCCGGCGAACCTCGCCACCATCAGGCCGATCGCATTGACTAGGCAGACCAGCAGAAACCCCAGGGCGAGCAGCGCGTTGATGCGGACTTCATCGGGCACGATGTGCTCGGTCTGCAGCCACTGCCGCACGTTGCTCAGCTGTACCAGCGGCGGCCAGGCGAAGCGACCGGCTTTCTGCTGGTCCGCTGCGTAGTTGACGAGGTAGCTGCGGTACACGCGCACGGCGGCGGCGTTGGGCAATTCAACCCAGAATTGCAGCCAGACACAGCTGGATTCAAGCCGCCCCGCAAAACCCAGGCCTAGTGGGGAATGACAGCTGAGGCTGTTCATGTTGATCTGATGGTCGATCGCCGCCGTCAACGGCACGAAGAACCCCTCCTCGGCACCGAAGGCAACGCTCGGGTCATAGAAACGCGGCTGCGGATTCCACGGCTCGAGCACGCCCACGACCCGGAACGCCCCCGCCTCCATGGTCACCAGCTGGCCCATAGCGTTGCCGGCCGGAAACAATTGCGCGGCAAGCTTGGCACCCAGCACCACGACATCTCGGTGCTCGGCCTCATCCTGCGCACTCCACGGTCCCCCGGTATGGAACGGCACCTGGAACATCGCGAAGAAATCGCGGTAGGTGGCACGGCCGCTACGCGCGAACGGTTCCCCCTCCTTGGGCAGGATGACCTGACCGATTCCGTACATGGCGGCCTGGCGCGCGGCGGCGTGCGCCTGCATGAGCGCTTGGCCATCGTGATAGGTCAGTATGTCCGGCAGGCGAGTCTCGATGGTTGTCGACCCCGGCTGTTTGCGCGAGTCCGGGCCCCACGCGTCGATCTGTACCGCGAACAACTGCGTCGACTTCGCGGGTATGGGATCACCTGACATGGCCAGGAGCACCGTGAAGACCGTCATGGTGGCACCGATGCCCACGCCCACCGCGGCAATTATCAATACCGTCAGCGCGACGTTGCGGCGCAGGCTGCGGATGGCCAGGTGGAAGTAGTACCCGCCCAAGGTGTTCGGCACTGTTCTATAGCCCGCGGGTCGCGAGCGACGGGGCGATCGAGGCCGCGCGATAGGCGGGCCAGATCACCGCGAGCTGCGTCAACACCAGTACCGCGACCGCACCGACGCCGATGTACACCGGACTCATGCGCACGGTCCCCAGATGAGTCGCCATCCACAGGTTCGCGCCCAACCCGCCCACGACACCCAGCAGTGCGCCGGTGCCGGCGATCAGCAGGTTCTCGGTATGGAAATAGCGCAGGATGTCCACGCGCCGCGCGCCCAGGGCGCGACGCAGGCCGATCTGCCGGCGCCGCTTGCCAACCCAGTACATGGTCAGACCCACCGTGCCGAAGCCGGTGATCGCCAGCATCAATCCGCACACCGAGCCCAACAGCCAGATCTCGGATTTCTGTATCTGGTAGGCGCGGGTACGCGTCTCCGAAAATGGCATGAGCTCGTCTATGACGCGCTGGCGCGTGACTGCATAGAGCGCATTCGGTGCGGCATGCATGACCGCGGCCAGTTGTCCGGGTCGCGCGCGCACCAGATAGTTCATCTGGTTGGACACAAACTGCAGGGGGAGAAAAGTTGAAAACTCGGCAAACTCATCGCCAAAGCCCTGCGCCGGCCACGGCGTCTGGGTGCGTTCCACGACGCCGATGACATGAACCGGCTCATCGGTGATCATGTAGATCACCTGCCCGATCGCAGCGCTCTTGGGGAAGAGCTTCTTGGCCAGCGCCGCGGTCAGCACCGCACTGGCAGAGCCCTTCTCATCATCGATGCGCATTTCTTCGATCTCAGAGGAGTTAAACCAGCGCCCTGCTACCAGCTTCAAACCCATGGCATTGAGGCCGTGCGCATCGTTGAAATACAGCGTGGTGCCCGCGGCGCCGCCATTGCTTGAGTCCGGCTTCAAGCGGATGCCCCAGCTCCATCCGCCGCCGCGCAGCGGGTAACTGTTGGTGGCTTCCGCATCCACCACGCCCGGAATACTGCGCAGCGCGGCCAGATCCGCCTCAATGCTGGCGCGCAGATTCTCCGGCTCCCCCACCCAGTGATTATCGAAGGTGAAAATATTGGCCTCATCAATGCCACTCGGACGGCCCATTGCCGACAGGTGCGACTGAATGATCGACATCGCATTCGCCACCACGGCCAGCGTCAGTGCGATCTGCAGCGTCACCAGGATGGCGCCGACCTTGTTGCGCTTCAGTGCCTTGAGGATTGGGACAAGTTCCATACAGGCCTCACTGCGCCTTGAGTTGCAACGCCGGCTGCACCCGGGTTGCCCGCCAGGTCGGGTACAGGCCGGAGCACAGCGTTGCACCCACGGCCAGCGCCACCGTCAAGACCATGACTTGCGGATCCAGACTCAGCAGTCCACCGACCTGCTCCGCCAGGAAGCCCAGGCTCGCGCGATTGGCCGCGAGCCCCAGGGCCGTCAGCGCGAGGCCAGTGATTCCTCCCAGAATGCCCACCACCGCCGTTTCGGTCAGGCACTGCAGGAAAATATCGGCGCGGGTGGCCCCGAGTGCCCGGCGCACGCCGAACTCGGCGGCGCGCGCTGAAAAGCGCGCGAGCATCAAGCCCACGGCATTGACCAGGCACACCAGCAGGAAACCGCCGGCCACCAGGGAGTTGACCCGGACTTCATCGGGGATGACATGCTGAAGGGACAACCACTGAGGCACATTGCTCAGCTGCACCAGCGGTGGCCAGTGGAAGCGCCCGAGTCGCTGCTGTTCCGCGGAGTAATTGATCAGGTATTGCCGGTAGTTGCGAACCGCCTTGGCATCCGGAAGTTCCGCCCAGAAGCCGAACCAGATGCATTCACTCGACAGTTTCCCGGCCCACCCGGAAGTCGGCAGCACCGCGCAGTTGAAGTTGCCATTGGTCTGCATCTGGTGACCGATGGCGGTCGTGAAGGGAATGAAAAAATCTTCGACCCCTGAAAAGGCATTGCCGTTGACGACGTCATAGAAACGCGGCGTCGGTCTCCAGCCATCCAGTACGCCGGTGACGCGGTACAGATGCCCGCTGAGACTCACCGTCTGGCCCACCGCGGAGCTGTGCGGAAACAAGCGTGCCGCCAGCGTCTTGCCCAAGACCACGACCTCCGCGCGATCCGCCTCGTCCTTGGCGCTCCAGGCGGCACCGGCCTTGAAGGGAACCTCGAACATCGTAAAGAAATCGCGACCGGTTGCCCGTCCGCCTTGCGAGTACGGGATGCCCGAGGGCGGGGTGACATCGAGCCCAACCGGATACATGGCCGCCTGCCGTGGCGCCGTGTGAGCCTGCATGAAGGCCGTGACATCGCGATAGGTGAACTGCTGCGGCAGGCGGATCTCTCCCGTTGCGCCCTTGGGGCGCGTGTTCGGGCCCCAGATATCGATCTGCGGCACGAACAACACGTCGGATTTGTCGGGAATGGGATCGCCCGACATGGCGATGAGCACCGTCAGCACGGTCATATAGGCACCGATCCCGAAGCCCACCGCCGCGATGATGAGCGCCGTGAGCACGATGTTCCGTCGCAATGCGCGCAGTGCAAGGTGCAGGTAATAGATCACCATCGGGTTCTCCTATTGCCGGATCGCGGCCACGGGCGGCAACGCCGCGGCCCGCAGCGCCGGTAGCAGCACCGCGGCCTGACTCAGCAGCAAGACGATGACGGCGGCGGCGCTGAGGTAGCCAATACCCATCCGGGTGATCTCCAGCGCCGTCGCCAGCCAGACGTTTCCGGCCATACCCAACGCGACTCCCACTGAAGCACCGATTCCCGCAATGAGCAGATTCTCAAACTGAAAATACTGCACGATATCGATGCGACGCGCGCCAACCGCCCGGCGCATACCGATGTAGCGACGTTGCTGCGACACCCAGTTGGTCGTCAGGGCAATGACGCCAAATGCCGTGACCGCCAGCAGCAACGCGCAGACCACTTTGAGAACGAGTGCCATCGCAAGATTGGAGCGATACCGATCAGCGCGTGTCTGGGAAAAGGTTTGTGCCTCACTGATAATGCGGGCCCGGCTGAGCGCAAACAGCCGTTGCTGCGCAACTGCCAGCAAGGCGTCGGACTTGCCCGGCGCTGTTCGTACCACGTAGGCCACAATCGGGCTCACCCATTGAAAGGGCAGCAGCACGGACTCCTCAGGTCCGTACGGCCCCGGCCCTGAGCTTTGCGCAGCCCACGCAGTCTGTGCACGCTCCACGATGCCGACGATCCGAGACGGGTCGGCACCGCCCATATAGATACTCTGGCCGAGAGCATCACCCCGCGGAAATAATCGGTCCGCCAGCGCCCGGCTGACGATCACGACCGGAGGGTCTGGGTTCTTGAATCCGATCAGGTAGTCGCGAACTTCATCTGCATTGAAGTTTTGCCCGGCGACTAAGCGTATGCCCCAGGCATCCATTCCGTCGGGCGGCAACGCGTACCAGCCGGCGTTGAAGGCATTATCCCTGTCATCCGCGCGGCGCGTCACGGAGGTCGAACGTCCGTAGCCCCGCAGAGGAAAGCTCTGAACAGCCGTGGCGTTCACGACACCGGGTATGGCACGCAGCAGCGCCAGATCACCCTTGATGCGGGCTGACAGATCAGCCATGGTGCCGCTGAACTGGTTTGTCATCGTAAATATGTTGGCCTCGTCAAGACCGGTTGGCCGCTCCATGAGACGCTGGCGCTGCTGGACGATGGACAAAGAGTTGGCGAGGATCGCAACTGACAGCGCAATCTGCGCTGCAATCAGCACCACACCGGTCTTGCGGTGCGCGAGCGCGCGTAACAGTGGAACTATTGGCATGGCACTATTCGGCCTTCAGTTTCCAGGCCGGCTGCAGCCGGCTTGCGTTCCAGGCCGGATATAGCGCCGCGACTGCCACAGAGATGGTCGCCAATGCCAGTGTCAAGAACACGGCATCGGGATCCAGGCGCACTATGCGTGCGTAGTCCTCACGCAGAATCAGGCGTTCGAAAGCGACACCCAAACCGGTCAATACGAGTCCCAGCACCCCTCCCCCGATGCCGACAACAGAGGCTTCGGCCAGACACTGTGAAAATATCTGCCCTTTGGATGCGCCGACTGCGCGGCGGATGCTGAACTCGCCAGCGCGTCGATTCAGGGTGGCCAGCATCAATCCCGTGGCATTGACCAGGCACACCACCAGAAATCCGAACGCCGCCACTGTCGAAACGCGTATTTCATTCGGCACCATGTGTTCCGCACGCTGGGTATCGGCTACATCCAGCAGCGATACATTGGCGGGCCAGCTGAAGCGCCCGATTCGCCGCTGCTCCGCTGCGTAGTTGTCCAAGAACCGACGGTACGAGGACACCGCTGCGGCGCTGGGCAACTCCACCCATAGCTGCAACCAGCGACATTCCGAGCTGAGCATGTCGGTGAAGACCGTGCCGACCGCATGCCCACAGTAGATTTCGCCGAACGACGGAATCTGGCGAGCAACGGCCGTTGACAAGGGCAGAAAGACATCCTCGGTCTCCTGAAAAATCCCGACGGAGAGGTCGTACACCCGCGGCTGAAACCGCCACGGCTTGAGGACGCCTACAATCCGGTAGCCGTGCTCGCCGAGCATGACGCTCCTGCCCACGGCGTTGCCAGTCGGGTACAGCCGCTGCGCGAGTCGGACGCCGAGCACCACTACATCGGCCCGGTTACGGTCGTCGGAATCTGTCCAAGATCCGCCCGCCGAAAAAGGCGCGTCGAACATCTGGAAGAAGTCACGATCCGTCACGCGCGCGGTGACCTGAAAGGGGTTTGCGTCGCCGCCCGCCGGTGTCACGCTGAATTGCGTCGCATACATCGCGGTCTGGCGTGTCGCGCGCTGCGCACCTGCGAGCGCGATGGCATCGGTATAACTGACGAGGTCGCTGAAGCGTGCATTGTTGGGAGCATCCGGACCCCAGTTGTCAACACGCACAGAAAACAACTGCGACGACTTCGCGGGAATGGGATTGGCCGACAGCGCCCGCAAGGCTGTCGTCAATGTCATCGCCGCGCCGACACCCACTCCGACGGCGGCCACCATGACGCAGGTCGGCCCGACATTGCGCCGCACACTGCGCGCCGCCAGGCCGATGTAATACCCCAACATGCATTCCGGCCGCGCTACAACGCCGGGCGCGGAGGCGCGGTCTCAACCAGGCGCGTCTGCGCCGCCAGATCCACCACCTGACCATCAACGATGTGTACTTCGCGCTGTGCGCGCGCCGCGAGCTCCGGATCATGAGTCACCATCACGATGGTCGCGCCGTCGCGATGCAGCTCCTCGAGCAACTGCATGACGCTGCGCGCCATCTGGGAGTCAAGGTTGCCCGTAGGCTCGTCCGCCAGCAGCAAGCGCGGGCCGCCGGCCAGCGCCCGCGCGATGGCGACGCGCTGCTGCTGTCCGCCCGACAGTTCCGCCGGATAGTGCTTCGCCCGCGCCGACAACCCCACGCGTTCCAGAGATTCGTTGATGCGCTTGCGGCGCTCGGCGCCGGGCAGCCGTCGATAGCGCAGCGGCACGTCCACGTTGTCGAATACGTTGAGATCGGGAATCAGGTTGAAGGACTGGAAGATGAAGCCGATTTTCTGATTGCGCAGCCGTGAGCGCTGGTTGTCGTTGAGGCCATGGACATCGGCGCCATCCAGCTGGTACTGGCCGCCGGTGAATTCCTCGAGCAGCCCGGCGATGGTCAGAAAGGTGGTCTTGCCGGAGCCGGAGGGTCCGGTCACGGCGACGAACTCTCCCTCCTTCACGTGGATGGAGAAATCACGCAGCGCGTAGGTCTCGACCACTTCGGTGCGATAGACCTTGGAAAGATGAATCATCTTCAACATACGTTTCTCCAACCCCTTTAGTGAGTGACGATGACGCGGTCAGCGCCATTGAATGCATCAGACCCTGAAACGACGACTTCGTCGCCGACATTCAGGCCATCGAGAATTTCCACTTTCTGCACGCTTTGTGCGCCGAGGCGCACCGGGCGGCGCTCCGCGACACCGTCGTGCACGACGTAGGCAAATCCGGCGTCCTGGTCCACGAAACTGCCGCGTTCGACGATCAGCACGCCGTCGCGTTTGTCGATCAGGATCCGTACCGCCAGGCGCTGACTCTGGCGCAGTCCCACCGGCTGGGGACCCGTGAAGCGCAACCTTGCGGTCACCTCACCGGACACCACTTCCGGGGATACGCCGCTTAAGGTCGCGGGCCACTGCCGCCCATCGCCTTCCAACGTCGCGCCCATCCCCGGCTGCAGATCGCGCGCGAGACTCTCCGGCACCTTGATCTCGACTTCCAGTAACGACAGGTCGATCACGGTGAGCAGCGGTGCATCCTTGGCGACGCTGGCGCGCTCGGCCACCTGCACCTGTCCGACACGACCGTCGACCGGCGACTGCACCTGCAGGGCACTGACCTGCCGGCGCAGATCCGTGACGACCAGCTGCTGGCGATCGTAGAGCGCCTTCTTGCTGCTCACGTCGAACTGGGTCTGCTTGGGCGCCGCCTCGAAGTCCGCCTGCGCCTGCCGAAAGGTAAAATCCGCCTTCTCCAGCGTGTCCTCGGCCTTGAGCGCCTGCAGCTCGGTATAGGATCCGAGCTCGTACGCCTTGCGGCTGCGGTCGGATTCGCGCTGCGCAGTGGTGCGATCCACCTTGGCTTGATTGAACGTGTCCGACAGCTGGCGCAGTTTGCTGGCCGCGTCCAGCTGCGCTCGCTGCCAGTCGACCTTCATGCTTTCCAGCGATGCCTGCTCCTGCGACAGCTTCGCGGTCAGATCGGGACTGTCGATGACCGCAAGAACCTGCCCCTTCTTGACGGCATCGCCGGCATGCACGCGCAAGGAGATGATTCCCGCCTCGATGGCGTAGAGCGTGGGGCTGGAGGCCGCCACCACCTGACCATCCGCCGCCACATCGCGCACGAACAATCCGCGCTCGACGGTGGCGATGGTGAGCCGGGTGCGATCCACGGAGCTGCTGATGCCGCTGAAACGCATGAACCACACGCCAAGCGCGATGAGCCCCGCCACGGCGATGATCGAGACGATGATCAGGCGGCGGTGACGCCGCAATCCCGAGGGCTGCTCCAAGGCGCGATCCTGACCGGCCGTGTCGCGCATGCGCAGCGACTCCGCACTGTCCGTCTCGTAATCTTTGAATTTGGACATGTCGTTGTGTGTCAGCTTTGCATCACGGGGTGTGTTCGACCAGCAGCGCATCGACGGCGCCAAGGTCGGCTTCAGATAGCCGGCCGGCTTGCTGTTTGAGGGTCAGGAGCGCGGTCAGGTAATCGTAACGGGTCTGGCTGTACTGCAGTTGTGCGCCGTAGTATTCGTTCTTGGCATTGAGCAGGTTGAATTCGACACCCGTGCCGAATTCCACGTCGCGCCGGATGGCTTCCACCGCCACCCGCCACGACTCTACCGACCGTTGCGCGGCGCCAATGCGTGAAATGCCGGTCACGACGCCGCGATATGAGCTGCGCGTGAGGCGCTCGGCATCGCGCTGCGCGCCCGCGTAATTCGCCAGCGCCTGTTTCCAGTTCGCGCGCGATTGGCGGATCTGCGAGGCTACCGCGCCGCCCTGGAACAACGGCCAGGTCACCGATACACCGATCTGGTCGGTGGCACCGTTGCCGCCAATGGTCAGATCCTGCCAGGAGCGGCTGCGGTTGCCGCCGAGCACCACGGATGGCAGACCTTTGCCGCGTTGCACATCGATGTCGCGGTCGCTGGCTTCGGCCTGCAGTTGCGCTGCCCTGACCACAGGGCTGTCCTGCACGGCGGCGCTAACCCAGTCCTCCACGGAGGCGGGATCGGGGGATTCAAGGGGAATGGTGTCGCGCACCGGAGCAATCTTGGTCGCCGGCGCGCCGGTGATCTCGGTCATCAGCAGCTCCGCATCATCGACGGCGTTCTGCGCATCGATGACCTGCTGCGCAGTCTGGTCGTAGTAGGTCTGATCCTGTTCGGTATCGCTGCGCGGGCCGACGCCGGTCTGCTCGCGCCCCCGAGCCTGGTCCACGAGTGTTTTGTAGGATTCGCGCGCGCCCTGGAACAACGTCAGCGTGTCACGCGCGCTGAGAATGCCAAAGTACGCCGAGGCCACGCGCAGCATCAGCGCTTGCTGCGCCGCAAGCAGGTTCGCTTCGGCCGCCGCCGCCGTGGCGCTGGCTTCCCGCAACTGGCTGAAGGACTGAAAACTCCACAGGGTCTGCGTCAGGCTCAGCCCATAGCCGCGGCCGTCCCCGTAACACACCAGGTTCTGCGCCCCGGCCGCGATCTGGCAGCCCGTGGCGGTGGACCCGGCGGCCGTCTGCGGGACGATCAATTCCTCACCGGTGCGCAGCCGGTCGGCGGAGGCGGTGGCGCTCACTTGCGGCAAAAGGGCCGCGAGCGCCTGGGGCTTGGATTCGATGGCGGCGTCGCGCTGCGCCAGGGCCGCCTGCAGGGTGGCGTCATGATTCTGGGCGAGGTGGTAAAGCTGCAGCAGATCGTTGGCCGATGCCACGCCGGGCAGGAAAAATCCTGCCACTACCAGCGCCAGTCCTCCCCACCCCGCTCCTCGCATATCAATCATTGACCTGCTTTGCTATCCGCAGTTCACCAGAGCAATCGGCGTGCCAACGACGATTTGGATGTAACTATCTGTTTGCGCTAGGCTTTAACGGGCTCTGGCGAATTAGCGAGGTGTCCGCGGACACCTCGCCGGACAGGCCTGCGGACACCTTCATGGCGCGCGGCAGTGCCGATCGGTAGGATGCGGCGCTTGAAAACACCCAGAGGCCTGCAGCCCCTCATTGACGATGGGGTGATAGACGAAGTGCTGCGTTCGTTGAAGAGCGGCAAGGAAGCGACGGTTTACGTAGTGCGCTCGGCGCAACGATTGCTATGTGCCAAAGTCTACCGGGACATGGGCCAACGCAGCTTTCAGAAGCGCGCCCAGTACCAGGAAGGCCGCAAGGTACGGGGCAGCCGCCAGACACGCGCCATGTCCAAGAGCACGCGATTCGGGAAAAAGGAACAGGAATCCGCCTGGAAAAATGCGGAGGTGGATGCGCTGTACCAGCTCGTGGCCGTGGATGTGCGCGTGCCGAAGCCGTACGGCTATTTCAGTGATGTGCTGCTGATGGAGATGGTCACGGACGCCGCCGGCGATCCGGCGCCGAGGTTGGGAGAGGTCGACCTGTCGCGGGAAACGGCGCTCGAGTTTCACGCCTTTCTGATCCAACAGGTGGTCCGGATGTTGGCGATTGGCCTCATCCATGGGGATTTATCGGAATTCAATGTGCTGGTGGGACGCGACGGACCGGTCATCATCGACTTACCGCAGGTAGTCAATGCGGCCGGTAACAATGGCGCGCTGGCCATGCTAGAACGTGACGTCAATAACCTGCGTGGGACGCTCGGCCGGTTCGCACCGGAACTGCTGACGACCGAATACGCGCTTGAAATGTGGTCCTTGTTCGAAAAAGGCGAATTGCACGCCAATACGTCGCTCACCGGCGTCTTCGCGGCTGATACGTCCGCGGTCGATGCGGAGGGCGTATTGGAGGTTATCGAGGATGCGCGCGAGGAGGCGATTCGGCGCGAACTGGGGCGGGAAGCCGGCTAAACGTCACACGGCGGGCCGGTCATGCGGTATCTTGGCGCCGACACCTCGAGCTTGCGCCGGGTGTGCAAAGTAACGCCATTGCTAAAGAGAGGCAGCGGATGCGCTTGAGCAAGACCGGCTACTATGCCGACTTCGTCATTTACGCCACGGTCGTGGCCACGGCCACCATTGTCACCGCCTGGCGCAATACCGCCTACGAGACATCGATCTGGCTGCTGGCCGCAGCCATCGGCGCCCTGATATGGACGCTGGCGGAATACATCATCCACCGCTTCGTGTTGCATCGGATGCCGGTGTTCGCGGCAATGCATGATGCCCACCATCAGGCGCCGCTGGCCTTCGTCGGGACTCCCACCTGGCTGAGCCTGTCCGTCATTCTGGGCTGCGTATTTCTGCCTGCGTGGGCCCTGGGCTCATTCAACACAGCGAGTGGCCTCACCGTCGGTGCGATGGCGGGATTCTTCTGGTACGGCGTGGTACACCATGCCATTCACTACCGTAAGCCGCGCACCCTCGCCACACGCCTGCTCCTCGCCACACGCCGGCACGCCCAGCACCACTACGCACCCGAGCCCGGCAATTTCGGCGTTACCACATCCTTTTGGGATCATGTCTTCGGCACGACGCTGAACGCGGCCTCGAATCGGCGGGTGCAGACCGACTAGGCGCCGGGGCGATCGCCTGGCCTAGAGCTTGCGTTTCTTGAAAAATGCGTCCACTCGCTGCAGTGCATCCGGCGCCAGTCCCTCGTTCTTGAACAACTCCAGCTCATGGGCAGCCGCCAACGGCAGACCATCACTGGCGAGCAGCGCGCGTTTGTTCAGCTGATTCGAGTACCAGGAATTAGCGACGATATCCGCCGCCAACGACGCCAGCTCCGCTTCGAAGCGCTCCTCCGGGTAGCAGAAATTGACCAGGTGCATGGCCTGCGCCTGTATACCCGTGTAGCTGCGGCAGGTGAGCATCATTTCATTGGCCTTGGCGGTGCCTACACGGTGCGGCAATCGCAGGCTCAGCCCCCAGATCGGCGTCAGCCCCCAGCGCGCATAGGTATCGGAAAAACAGGCCGACTCGGTGGACACAATCAGATCGGCCGCGAGCGCCAGCTCCAGTGAACCGGTCGAACACTGGCCCTGCACGGCGGAGATCACCGGCTGCGGCAGCGCCGCAAGTTTCTCGATGATCTCGGATTCATAGTGCGGCTTGCCGTGCGCCCTGACATGTTCACGCACTTCTTCCATGTCGTAGCCCGCGGAGAAATTCCCGCCGGCGCCGCGCACAATCACCAGGCCGGTCTTGCGCTGTTCGCGCGCCAGATGGTCCAGATGCTCCTCGAGCGCTTCGAAGATCTCCATGGTCAGCGCGTTGAGCTTTTCGGGTCGATTGAGAGTCAGGGTGGCGACCCCGCCCTGGTCGTGACGCAATACCAGCTCGCTCATTGCTCTGAGACTCCTTCGCGGGTCCACCAGCCACCGCCCAATGCCTGGAACAGCCCCGCGGTATCGGTATAACGGTTTGCCTGTGCCTGCACCAGATTGATCTGTGCCTGCTGCAGACTTTGTTCATCGGCAATGACCGCGGTGGTGCTGATGGCCCCCAGCGCGTGCTGGCGCCGGGCGAGATCCAAAGTCCGCGCCGCCGCAGCGGCGGCTGCGGCATCCGCGCTCAACGCCTCCGCATCCTCATGCAGCGCCTGCAGCGAGTCAGCCACATTCTGGCACGCCAGAATCACGGCCGCGCGATACTGCGCCGCCGCCTGGTCCAGTGCCGCATCCGCAGCACGCTTGCGGTGCAGTAAGGCGCCCGCATCGAACAAGGTCTGTGTCAGCGAGCCACCCAGGGACCAGAACCCGGTGTACGGGCTGAACAGGGAACCCAGATTCAGTGCACTGGAGCCCAGCGTCCCATCGATGCTGAACTGCGGCAGCATGTTCGCCAGTGCCACACCGACTTCTGCGGAAGCCGCGTGCAGATTCTCCTGCGCCACCCGCACATCCGGCCGCTGTGCGACGAGCGCCCCGGGCAGGCTCAGCGGCAGCTCGCGCGGCAGCGTCAGATCCGACAGTACGAACTGCTCGCCGGGTTCCTGCGCCGGCAGGCGTCCGAGCAGCGCCGTGAGCTGATCCCGGGTCTGCCCCAGCTGCTTGCGCAGCGGCGGCAACGTCGCAGCGGTCTGTGACAGCGCCGACTGCTGAGTGAGCTCATCGAGCTCACTGGCCGTGCCGGCGGCACGCTGCCGCTGCACGTCATCGAGCAGCTGCTGTTGAAGTTGCAGCAGTCGGTTGGTCGCATCGATCTGGCCACGCAGCGATGCCTCCTGGATCGCCGTGACCACGACATTGCTGCTCAACGTCAGGTAGGTCGCTTCCAGCTCGAACCGATCGGCTTGCTCGGCGGCCTTGGCGGCCTCATTCGCGCGACGGACCCCGCCGAACACATCGGGCAGATAGCTCACACTGAGTTGCGCCGTATACAGGTTATACGTCGGGTCGGCCGCGACGGTGGCCGGCGTAATCGCGCCGATGGGATATTTGGCGCGCGTGCCACTGAATCCGCCATCCACGCTCGGCAGCAGGCTGGTGCGTTGTGCCACGTACAGCTCATGGGCCTGGCGCAGCGCCGCCTTCGCCGCAGCCACATCGGGATTCGCCCGAAGCGCCTCCTCGACCAGCTGATCGAGCTTTGGCGACTGGAACAGCGACCACCACTGCTCGGGGATCTTCAAGGAAGCGACCAGGCGCTGCGTGCCATCGCCGGCACCGATGCTCGCGGGGATGGCCTGTTGCGCCTTGCCGTAGCTGGTGTCCTGGGGCGCCGCCGGCGGATGAAAGGTGGGTCCGACTGCGCATGCGCCCAACACGGCGCCCATGGCAAGCCCCATGCAGACCTTCACGTTTCTCAATGGCTCTGCCATGCCGCCTTCCCGCCGCGCGACTCGGCCCAGTGTTCGATCACGTGATACATCGCCGGCAGCACCAGCAACGTCAAGACCGTTGAGACGAGCAGTCCCCCCACGACTACGGTCGCGATGCCGCGCTGCACGTCACTGCCGACACCGGTATGGATGGCTGCGGGCAGCATGCCCAGGCTCGCCACCGTGGCGGTCATGAGCACCGGTCGCAGGCGTTCGGTAGCGCCCTTCATGATCGCCTCGTGCAGTTCCAACCCCGCTTTGCGCATCCGGTTCAGATTGGACACCATGATGATGCCATTCTGTACGGCGACACCAAACAAGGCGATGAAGCCGACGCCCGTGGCCACATTGATGTGCTGGTTCGTCAGATGAAGCGAAATCAGGCCACCCAGGGTCGCCAAGGGCACGACACCCAATATCAGCAGCGCCTGGCGGAACGAGTGCGTGCCGATGGTGAGGAAGATCAGCATCAGTCCCATCACCAGACCCAGAATGACCAGCAGACGTGACTCGGCGCGGCGCTGGTTTTCAAATTGGCCGCCCCATTCCAGGCGGATGCGCCGCGGATCAAGATGCACCTGGGCCGCGATCTTGGCCTGAGCCTCGTTCAGGTAGCTCGTCAGGTCGCGGTCGCGATTGTCGATACGGATGGTGAGATTGCGCTGCCCGTTCTCGCGGGTAACCGTGCTCTCGCCCATGCGCTCGCGCACATCGGCCACCTGCGCCAGCGGTACCTGGACCCCCGAGGTGGTCGTGACCGGCAGATCACCGATCGCCGCCGCACTGCCACGCGCCGGCTCATCAAAACGCACGGTCAAGGGATAGGTGCGCTCGCCCACGTAGACCGTGGATACCGGAGCCTGACCGACGCCGGTCTGGATGACATTCTGCAGATCCGTCATGTTCAGGCCATAGCGCGCCGCCTTGTCGTGATCGAGTTTGATCTCGATCTGCGGTATCGGTGGCTCCTGGAACAGCGAGGCGGAGGAGGTGCCCCTGACCGTGTTCAGGACATCGACAATCTGATTGCCCGCCTTGCGCAGTTCATCGAGATCATCCCCGTACAGCTTGATCACCAGCGGACTGTGCGCACCACCGATCAGATCGTTGACCCCATCGATGATCGGCTGGCTGATCCCCACCGAATACTCCGGCAGATCGCGCGCCAGGTCGGTCGCGAGCTTGTCGAGGAAGGCCTTCTTGCTCTCATGGTGCGGCCACGTGTCATAGGGCTTCAAACCCACCGGCGTTTCAATATGCGACATGGTCCATGGGTCGGTCCCGTCATCATTGCGGCCGGTCTGCGTCACCGCGTACGACACCTCCGGGTGCTTGAGAATGGCACGTCGCAGATCGCTCGCCATGTCGCTGGCCTTGTCCAGCGAGATGCCCGTCGGCAGCTGCACCTGCAGCCACAAAGCCCCCTCATCCAGATCCGGCAGAAACTCGCGACCGATGGTGCCGCCCAGCGCGATCACCGCGAGCAGTGCGAACGCGATCACGCCATAGACGATGCGCGGTTGCTGCAGGCAACTGGCGAGCATCCGGTCATAGAAGGCAGTGAGGCGCTCCAGCCAGCGGTTGTGATAAACCCTGCCCGGTGCGCGAAAGGCAAAGTAGGCAAGGCCCGGCACCAGCGCGAGCGTCGTCAACAACGCGCCAAACAGCGCGTATCCCATGGTGTATGCCATGGGCGTGAACAGCTTCGCCTCCGCCCGCTCAAAGGAGAAGAGCGGCAGATACGCCGTGATGATGATGAGGCTGGAGAAGAAGATCGGTCGCGTCACCTGCAGGGTTGCGGCGCGCACCTCGCTTTCGCTGAGCTCCTCATCGGGCATGGCTTCGCGACGCCGCAGCACCGCCTCCGTCACCACGATCGCCCCGTCCACCAGGATGCCGAAGTCTATCGCCCCGAGGGACAGCAGGTTCGCGGACACATGCGTCAAATTCAGCAGCGAGAACACGGCCACCAGTGCGAGCGGTATCGTCACCGCGACCACCAGCGCGCTGCGCGGGTTGCCCAGGAACACGATCAGGATGAGGAACACCAGGGCGATGCCTTCGCCAATCGTGTGTCCCACCTTGCTGATGGTCTGGTGCACCAGGTCATCGCGATCGATGTACGGCACGATGCGCACGCCCTCGGTCGCGAGCTGCGCGTTCAGCGCCGCGACCTTGGCGTGCAGGCCCTTCAGCGTCTGCGAGGGATTCTGGTATTTGAGCATCAGCACGATGCCCTCGATGGTGTCGGGATTGTTGTCCTTGCCGAGAATCCCCTCGCGTTCCTGGTGGCTTAAGACCATATGCCCAAGATCGCTGATGCGAACCGGCGAGCCATTGACCTGGGTCACGACGATCGAGCTGATGCCGGTGAGGTCGTGCAGCAGACCCACGCCGCGAATCACGAAACTCTGCTCGCCACGGGACACCCGGCCACCACCCGCGTTGCCGTTGTTGTTGTTGATGGCACTGATGACGTCGGTAATGCCGACACCGTAGTGCTGCAGCTGCTGCGGATTCAGATTCAGCTGGTATTCGGTGGTGAACCCGCCGAAATTGGTGTCATCGACCACGCCGGGCACGGACTTGAGCGCCGGAATCACCACCCAACGCTGGATCTCCGACAGCTCCTGCAGGTTCTTGCTGTCGGACTCGAGTGTGTAGCGGTAGATCTCGCCACCGGGCCCCGCCACCGGATCGAGCGAGGGCGATGCGCCGGCGGGCAGCACCGCCTGGTTGATGCGCTCGAGCAGCCGCTGGCGCGCCCAGTAATCCTCATAGCCGTCCCGGAACAGCACGGTAATCAGCGACAGCCCGAAGGTGCTCGATGAACGCATCAGCAACAGTCCCGGCGTGCCATTGATCTGCCGCTCGAGCGGCACGGTGATCAACTGCTCGACCTCCTCTGCCGCGAGGCCCGGGACCTGGGTGGTGACCTGCGCCGAAACATCACCCAGCTCCGGATAGGCTTCGACGGAGAGCGTCTCCCAGGCGTATATGCCGAACGCGCTGAGCAGCACGGCGATGAGGATCACCGCCACGCGCTTGTGCAGGCAGAACGCGACGAACTGGTCAATCATTGAGCAGGATTCCGCCCTTGACGACTACCTGCTCACCGGCGCTGACGCCCGCGAGTACGACTGCCGTGGAGCCTTCACCCAGGCGCACGTCGACCACACGACGTTTGAAGGTCCACGGCGCCGTCGCCACGAACACCGAGGTGCGGTCATTGTTCATGAGCAGCGCCGAGGTCGGAACGATCACCTGCGATTGTTCGGGCCCCAGCAGGTTCACGGTGGCGAACATGTTGGGACGCAGGGCGTAGTCCGCGTTCGACAGCGCGATGCGCACCTTGTCGCGCCGCGAGTCCGCCTCAATGACATCCGAGACGGAACTGACGCGGCCCTGCAGTACCTTGTCCGGATAGGCACTCAAGGTCACCTGTGCCGCCTGTCCGGCCTTCACGCCGGCAAGATCTTTCTCGGCAACCAGTGCTGTCACCCACACCGTGCTCAGATCCGCAATCGTCATCAGCGGCTGGGTCGCGTCATTGAGCATGTTGCCGCGCGCGACATTCAGATTGGTCACACTGCCGCTGACCGGCGCGCGCACCACGAGGCGGCCCGGATGGCCGCTGTCGCCCGCGGCGGCGCCCGCCCCCAGGGCCAGCAGCCGCGACTGCGTTCGCGTGGCTTCTGCCTGTGCCTGTGCGCGGTCACTGCGCGCCTGGTCCAGGTCGCGGTCCGAGATCACACCGATCTTGAATTGCTGCTCCTGGCGATCCAGGTTCTTGGTCGTCAGGGTCAGTGTGTCAACGGCTTTGGCATTGTCGTCATAGGCCTGCGCGAGGTCGGGGGAATCGAGCACCGCCACGACCTGGCCTCGCGTCACGCGCTGCCCCAGCTCTACCCGCAGTTCCTCGATCCGCCCGGTGAGCGGTGCCAGCACCGCCGCGGTTACCGCGGGATCGGACTCGACGACGCCCGGTGTCTGAAGCGGCGCGCTCACCGCTTGGAGCGCCGCGGGTGCAACCGTCACCCGGGCGCGCAATGCGGATCCTTCCGGCACGATGACCGCATCGCCCTGATGAACCAGCGAGCCGGTTTCGGCGCTCTCATGCCCGTTGCCGCCCCACAGGCCGAAGCCATTGGTATACATCACGATGACGAACAGCACGCCGAGCAGGATGCCGCCCCACATGAACGCGCGGCCGCGCACCGTCGGCGTATGGTCATGGAGATCCACGGCACGCTCTCCTCAGATTACCGGTTGCATAGTGAGCACCTTGCAGTTACTTTAAGGTCAAGACCTTTCAGGACCCGGACATGCCACAACTGACGATTGGCGCACTCGCCCAGCGCATGCAGTGTCAGACCGAAACCATTCGTTTCTACGAGCGCGAGGGTCTGCTGCCCCCGCCGGCCCGTTCGGGCGGCAACTATCGTCTGTACGGCACACTGCACCTGGAGCGCCTGGGGTTTATCCGTCGTTGCCGCTCGCTGGACATGACCCTCGATGAAATCCGGGTCTTGTTGCAGTTACGTGACAGGCCGGCAGACAATTGCGCGGAAGTGAATACGGTCCTCGACGAGCATATCCAGCACGTGGTCGACCGCATTGCCGACCTGCGCGTGTTGCAGCGCCAATTGCGCGACCTGCGGCAGCTGTGCGCAAACACCGATCAGGATGGCTGCGGGATTCTCGAGGAACTGGCGCGTGTCACTGATGACACGCGCGCCCCGGTGGCCACGCCTCATGTGCGCGGCTCGCACTCGCACCGCGCGCGTCGCTGACGCTGACGCATCAACGCCGCGATGGAAGCTTTCCTGGTCTCGACCGCCTCGGTCGCTGTCGGTGAACTGGGCGATAAAACACAGCTTCTGAGCCTAATCCTGGCGTCACGCCTGCGCAGGCCCGTCCCGATCATTGCCGGGGTCTTCGTCGCAACCCTCGGCAATCACCTGCTCGCGTGCTGGTTCGGCGAGTGGGTCGGGGCGCTGATCACCCCGCAGATACTGCGCTGGATCTTGGGCATTTCATTCATCGCCGTCGCCATCTGGGCCTTGATTCCGGACAAGCTGGACGACAACGTCGAAAGCCGCAGTGCCCACGGTGTATTCGTCTTCACCGTCGTGACGTTTTTTCTGGCCGAAATGGGCGACAAAACGCAGGTGGTGGCGGTGGCGCTCGCGGCGCGTTACCACGAATTATTTCAGGTTGTTGCAGGCACCACGCTGGGGATGATGCTGGTGAATGTGCCCACCGTGCTGTTTGCCGACCGCGCGGTACGCTGGATTCCGCTCAAGCTGGTGCGACTGGTCGCCGCCGGCATCTACACCGTGCTGGGCATAGCGACGCTCATGGGCTATCAGGGTCTGCTGCCGACACGCTGAGCAGCTTCTGCAGCGCCTCGAGTTCCTCCCCGCCCGTCAGCCATTGTCGCTCGACCCGTTCGGTGTCTCGCGCCAGCCGGATCTGCTGGTCCAGCAGTTCCCGCAGGCGTGCCTTGGCCCCGTCTGAATAGATATCCGGTGCGGCCAATGCCGTTTGCACCTGGGCGGTCTCGCGCGCCAGCGTATCCAGCTGTTGTTCGAGTTTCGCCAGCTGCGCCTTGAGCGGACTCAGTGCGGCGCGTCGTTGCGCATCCTCGCGGCGGCGCTGGCGGCGCGCCTCGGCCGAGTCGGTGGCCGGACCCGCTGTCACGGCGCTTGGGTCGCCCGAATCGGCCGCGCTCGCCTGCGTGAGCCATTGCGCATAGTCCTCGAGATCGCCATCAAACGGCTGCAGCCGCCCACCGTGCACCACATAGAACTGGTCCACCACCGTGCGCAGCAGGTGCCGGTCGTGTGACACGACCACGACCGCGCCGGCGTAATCCTGCAGGGCCACGGCGAGTGCCTGGCGCATCTCCAGATCCAGATGGTTGGTCGGCTCATCCAGCAGCAACAGGTTCGGCCTGCGGAACGTGACGATCGCGAGCATCAGACGCGCCTTCTCGCCGCCAGAGAACGGCGCCACCGGCGCAAAGACCCGATCGCCCGCAAAGCCAAACCCGGCCAGGAAATCACGCAGCTCCTGTTCGGTGGCGCGCGTGGCCAGCGCTCCGCCCAGGCGTTTGAGATTGCCCAATGCGGAATCATCCACCGCGAGCTGTTCGAGCTGGTGCTGCGCGAAGTACCCCAAGGCCAGATCGCGCGCTTCGGTGCGCGTGCCGGATGCGGCCGCAAGCTCGCCCGCGAGCAGCTTCATGAGCGTGGACTTGCCGGCGCCGTTGCGGCCCAGGAGCGCCACCCGATCGCCCGGCGCGAGGGTCAGCGTCACACGCTGCAACAGCAGATGCTGCCCGTAGCCGGCCGATTGGCTCTCCAGCGCCAAGAGCGGCCGCGGCAGTTTGTCCGGCTGCCGGAATTCAAACTCGAACGGTGAGTCCACATGCGCCGGCGCGATGCGCTGCATGCGTTCCAGGGCCTTCAGCCGGCTTTGCGCCTGGCGGGCCTTGGTGGCCTGCGCGCGGAAGCGCTCGACGAAGGACTCCATGTGGCGGATCTGCTGCTGCTGCCGGTCAAACAGCGCGGACTGCTCGGCGAGTTCCGCGGCGCGCTGCTCCTCAAAGGCCGAGTAGTTGCCGCGATAGGCCCGCGCCCGGCCGTGCTCGATATTGACCACGCGATTGACGATGCGGTCCAGGAACTCCCGATCATGCGCGATCAGCAACAAGGTGCCGGGGTAGTCGATCAGCCACCGCTCGAGCCACAGAATGGCGTCAAGATCGAGATGATTGGTGGGTTCATCGAGCAGCAGCAGATCGGATCGGCACATCAGCGCCTGAGCCACGTTCAAGCGCACCCGCCAGCCACCGGAGAAGGCCCGCACCGGTTTTGTCTCATCGGCCGTCGTAAACCCCAGTCCATGCATGAGCCGACCCGCGCGGCTGCGGGCATCGTAGCCGCCCACCGCCGCATAACGGCCATGCAGCTCCCCGATCCGTACGCCATCATCGGAGGCTTCGGCTGCGGCGATCGCCCGCTCCAGGGCGCGCAGCTCCGCATCGCCATCCAGGACGAACTCGATGGCGTGCGCATCGGTTGCCGCCAGCTCCTGGGTGACGTGCGCTATCGCCAGTCCCGGCGGCATGTCGAAGCTGCCGGCATCCGGATGCAGATCGCCTCGGACCAGGCTCAGCAGGCTTGACTTGCCGCTGCCATTTTCGCCCGTGATACCGACCTTCTCGCCGCGAAACAGGCCGAAACTGGCGTCGGCGAACAATACCCGCGGGCCACGCCGCAGGGTGATATCGGTAAAATTCAGCATGCAGAAGGCGGGCTACGCAGCAATTCGGTCGGCAAGGCTAGCGGCCGGTGCGCTGCACCGCAATGCCTGCGCACCACCCCCGATGTTGCGCATAATGGCGCGCACCTTCAGGAGTTCGCATGATCGATCCCCGCAACCTGCCCAAGATCGCCGCCGTGACCGCAATCGTCGCCTTTGGTGTTTACCGGCGCGTGCGCCGCAACATCGGTCGCCAGGTTCTCACCGCCCCGCGGCAGTGGGTACGCATGGCGCTGTTTACGGTTCTATGCCTGGTGCTTACTTTTGTGCGTCCGTTGCATCCCATCGCCGTGGCCTATATCGCCAGTGGGCTCATCGTCGGCGCCGCGGTCGGGTGGTTTGCGCTGCGGCACACCGTCTTTGAAGCCACCGGCGAGGGCTATTTCTACACACCGCACCTGTATATAGGCATCGCGGTCACGGCACTGTTCATCGGGCGACTGCTGTACCGGGTGGTGCTCGTCTATGATGCGGTGGGCAGCAGCGCCTCGGGCGCACCCGCGCCGCCGGACAACAATCCGCTGACCCTCGGGATCCTGTACCTGACGGCCAGCTATTACGTTGTCTATTGCACAGGTCTGTTGCAGTGGCTGCGCAAGGCCCAGAGCGCCGCCAGTGCTAAACTGCCATCAGGCGCCGCAGACGGCGCATCCTCTACATCCGTTCGACCACTTTGAGGGAAATACCATGAATCGCTTGTTGCTCGCTGGTCTGCTGTCCTGTGCGGTTAGCGCCCAGGCCCTGGCGGCGCTGCCTGTCGGCACGACTGCTCCTGATTTCAAGACCAAGGCCTCTCTGGCCGGCAAGGAGTTCACCTACGACCTCGCCCGTTCCCTGAAGAAAGGCCCGGTGGTGGTGTACTTCTATCCCGGTGCCTTCACCGGTGGCTGCAATATCCAGGCGCATACCTTTGCCGAGGACATGGACAAGTTCCATAGCGCCGGTGCCACGGTGATCGGCGTGTCGCTCGACAAGATCGAAACCCTGAATGCCTTCTCATCCGACCCGCAGTATTGCGCGGGCAAGCTCCCGGTGGCCTCCGATGCGGACGGCAAGATCGCGGCGAGCTATGACCTCAAGGTCATGGACGGCCGTCCGGGGATGAAGGATTCCCGCGGTGTCGACCTCGACCACAAGTTCGCGGAGCGCACCACCTTCATCATCACCAAGGACGGCAAGATTGCCGCAACCGTGGGTGGCGTGAGCCCCGCCGAGAATGTCGAGAAGACGCTGGCGCTGGTGCAGGACATCGCCGCCGGCAAGCCCGTCGGCTGAAGTCTGTATCGCTCCCGGCCGATCAGGCCGGGAGCGATAGCTGGATACTCACCGGGCAGTGATCACTGCCCATGACATCGGCGTGGATCTGCGCCGTCTTCACCTTGTCGCTCAGTGACTGCGACACCAGCACGTAATCGATTCTCCATCCGACATTGCGCGCCCGGGAATTGGCAAAATTGCTCCACCACGTGTAGTAGCCGTTGCCCTGGTGGAATTTCCGGAAGGTATCGACAAAGCCGGCATTGAGAAAATTCTGGAAGCCCTCGCGCTCCTCCAGCGTGAAGCCCTTCTTGCCCATGTTGGGTTTGGGATTGGCCAGATCCAGCTCCGTGTGCGCCACGTTCAGATCCCCGCAGAAGATGACCGGCTTGTGATGCTGCAATTCCTGGCAATACGCGAGGAACGCCGGATCCCAGGCCTTGTGACGCAGCGGAATCCGGCTCAGATCATCCTTGGCGTTCGGCGTGTATACCGTCACGACATAGCAGTGCGGGAACTCCGCGGCAATGACGCGACCCTCCTCGGAGCTGTCGCGTTCCAGTTCGTCGGCGAAGGCATACTTGCTGGCCAGCTTGTGCGGAAAGCCGTTGATCACTGAGAGGGGCTCCTGGCGCGCGAAGATGGCCGTGCCCGAGTAGCCCTTCTTCACTGCCGAATTCCAGAACTCGTGATAGCCGGGGACCTGGATTTCCACCTGCGCCCGCTCCGCCTTGGTCTCCTGAAGACACAGGACATCGGGCTGATGCTCCGCCAGAAACTTCTGAAAGGTGCCCTTCTTGAGCACGGCGCGGATGCCGTTAACGTTCCAGGAATAGATTTTCATGCCCGCAGTTTGCCTTAACCCGCTGTTTTGGCCCACGGCGAAGATTTAGATTGACGTCTATATGCGAATCATTATCATTCGCCTTCTGTCGCTCATTAAGAAGGTGCCCCGAATGCGCATGACCGATGACCGAATCGTCGCCCAACCGCATCCGCGTCACCGGGCCCTGCGGCAGTACCTCGGTACGGCGGGCTTGTGTGCCTCGGTGCTGGGAGCCGCCGCTCATGCCGACAATTCCACCAATGCCGCTACGGACGCGGCCCGCCCCGCCGTGGATAACGACAACGACGGTGATGAAAACCTCCAGGAGGTTCAAGTCACTGGCGTGCGTTCGCTGTTGCGCGACAAGCTTGCCGACATCCCGCTGAATACGCCGCAAAGCGTCACGGTAATCAACAGCCAACTCATCTCCGATCAAGGTGCGACGCGTCTCGAAGATGCACTGAAGAACGTGCCAGGCATTACCTTGAACGCAGGCGAAGGCGCTGCACGCGGCGACACGGTCAACATCCGCGGCTTCTCCGCATTCAATGATTTCTTCATCGATGGTATCCGCGATGCCGCGGTCTACACCCGTGACATCTTCGACGCCGACGCCGTCGAGGTCCTGGTTGGGCCGTCCGCCGTCTTGTTCGGGCGCGGCTCGACGGGCGGTGCCATAAACCAGGTCACGAAGGCACCACTGCTTACGCCGCTGGACAACTTGACCTCGCTCATCGGCACCAATGATCTGATCCGGGCCACCGGGGATTTCAACTTTCCATTCGGCACCGCGGCTGCATTCCGCCTGAACGTGATGGGCGAATCCTCGGAAGCGGCCGGTCGCGACTTTGTCAAAAATCGCCGCTGGGGCATCGCGCCCTCGGTAGGCTTTGGCCTCGGGGAACAGGATTCGCTGGTTTTCAGCTATCTGCATCAGCATGAGAACAACGTTCCGGACGGCGGCATACCCTTCGTGGCTGGCGCGCCGGCACCGGTGCCGCGCGACAGCGACTACGGCCTGGTCAGCGACGTCAACACCACCCTGGATGACATCGCGACAGCCCGCTACAAGCACGATTTCAATTCGAACGTCTCGATCGCCGACACCCTGCGTTATGCCCATTACGAATTCAATTTCCAAAGCGCCATGCCGAATTTCGGCACCAACCCGCCGAGTGCGGCAACACCGCTCGCGGATATCCTGGTCGGGCGTGACCGGCCGGGAAGCTCCGGCGTTCAGACCAACCTCACCGAGCAGGTCGACCTGACAGCGCGCTTCAGCACCGGACCGATCAGTCACACTTTCATTACCGGTATCGAGGTCGCGCGACAGACATCGGACCTGGACCGTTACTTGAATCCCTTCAACGGCAATAACAATTGGATTGCCGCAACGCCGCTGCTGAATCCGAATCCCATCGAAGTCTTGCCGGGCCTGCTGCCGGTGAGCTCGCGGCAAGACACCACGGCGCGCTCCGTCTCCTTCTATCTGACGGACACCATCGGCTTCAACCAGTACTTCGACCTGCTGGCAAGCGCCCGCTACGATCGGTTCTCGGCCGACTATCATCAGCTCACGGTGACCGGCGGAGCGGTCCTGAACCTGAACCACGTCGACAATGTCGGTAGCCCGCGTGCCGCACTCGAATACAAACCGACGCCGGAGCAGACCTATTACGTCTCCTACGGCACCTCGTTCGATCCATCGGCGGAAGCGCTCACCTTGACCACCAAGACGGCCAATCTCGGCCCCGTCAAGGCGAAGAGCTATGAGACGGGTGCCAAGGAGTCGCTGCTGGATGGCGGGCTGCTGGTCTCCGCAGCGGTCTTCCACACCGAAGTCGATAATGCCCAGACCAACGATCCGGACAATCCGACCCTCACCATACTCAACGGCGACCAGCGGGTCGAGGGCGTGGAACTGCAGGCGACCGGTCATCTGACCAGGAACTGGGAGCTGTTCGCAGGCTACAGCCTCCTCGATGGCACGACGCTTTCTTCCGGCACCGCCGCCTACGTCGGCAAGGACATCGCCAACGTTGCGCACAATGCCGTGAACCTTTGGACCGAGTACTACCTGCCGTTCGGCATTGAAGTGGGAGGCGGTGGCAACTGGCTCGGAGCCCGTTACGCCGACAGCGGCGAGACGGCGCGCGTTCCTGGCTATGTCGTGTGGAATGCCATGGTGTCGTACAAGGTCGCGCAGAACGTCACGCTGCAGCTGAACGGACTGAATCTGTTCAATCGTTACTATTACACGGCGCCTTACTACACCAGCGTCTCGGAGAATCACGTCATTCCCGGCGCCGGGCGCAGTGCCACGCTGTCCATCAACGTGAATCTCTGACGAACATGCTGGTGCCGGTCACCGCCGTGCTCTCGGCGCAGGAAGTGGAGTGCGTGCGGGCGCGCATCGCGGCTGCGCCCTGGGCCGATGGGCGCCTCACCGCGGGCTATCGCTCGGCCGAGGTGAAGGCCAATCTGCAGCTGCCGCAGGCGGATCCCGCGGCGCAGGAGGCGGGCGGTCTCATCCTGCAGGCGCTGGAGCGCAACGCCACGTTCATCAGCTCGACCCTGCCGCATCACGTCTACCCGCCGCTGTTCAACCGTTACGGGCCGGGCATGGCCTTTGGCAGCCACGTGGACAATGCCGTGCGCCAGCTCCCCGGCGCGGCGCACCGACTGCGCACGGATGTGGCCGCGACCGTGTTCCTGAGTGCTCCCGAGGAGTACGACGGGGGCGAGCTGGTGATCGATGACCTGTACGGCATGCACTCCGTCAAGCTTGCCGCCGGGGACATGGTGGTGTATCCCGCGAGCAGCCTGCATCGCGTGCAGCCTGTGACCCGCGGCGTCCGCGAGGCAGCTTTTTTCTGGATTCAGAGCATGGTTCGCGATGACGGCGCGCGCACCCTCCTCTACGACATGGACACCGCCATCCGCGATCTCACGGCGCAAGGCGCCGATGCGGCGAGCCTGCTGCGCCTGACGGGCTGCTATCACAACCTGTTGCGGCGCTGGGCGGAGCTTTAGGCCGCCGTGAGTCTGACACGCGAACAATTTGCCCAGGCGTACGGCGCCGAGCAGAGCCAGCTGCGCATGCAGCAGCTGCAGCGGCTCAGCTACCGGGAGCTGCAGGAGCTCTTGACGGGCGAGCCGACGGCGGCGGCCGTGTGGATCCGCAGCGCCGCGGATTGCGGTCTGGCCGCCGCCCAGCTGCGGCTGGGACGGATGCTGCTCGAAGGCACCGGCGTGCCGGTCGATGCGCAGGCCGCCTTGAACTGGTTTGTGCGCGCGGCCGCGCAGGACAATGCCGAGGCCATGAACATGGTGGGCCGCTGCCTTGAAAACGGCTGGGGTACCCCGCGCGATCTGGTGCGGGCCGCCGAGCACTATCGCTCATCGGCCGAGCGCGGTTACGACTGGGGGGAATACAACTTCGGCAACCTGCTGTTCGATGGGCGCGGCGTGCCGCGTGATCGCAGGCTCGCCGTGTACTGGTATCGACGTGCGGCGCGGCAGCACCATGGCCGCGCGATGAATCTGCTCGGCCGCTGCCTCGAGGAAGGCTGGGGTTGCGCGCCGGACCAGGTCGCCGCGGCGCTGTGGTATGAGCGATCGGCCGAGACCGGATATTTCCGCGGTCAGTTCAACTACGCGGCGGTACTGGCGCAGTACGGCCAGGCCGCCGCCGCCGCATCCTGGTATCTGAAGGCCGCGGACGGTGGCGACCGCGCCATTCGCGGCGCCATCGTCACGGCACTGCGCAACGCCGTGGACCCGGCCCTGTGTGCCGTGCGCGTGCGGGTCGCCGCGTTAGATCACACCGCCGGAGGCCATGATGGTCTCTCCCGACACCCAGCCTGAATCCTCGGAAGCCAGAAACACCGCCACCTTGGCGACATCGTCGGGCTGACCCAGGCGACCCAGTGGCGTCGTGGCGAGAATGTTTTTCTCAAAGTCGCTGCCGATGATGCCTTGCGCACGCGTGCCATCGGTCACGATCAATCCCGGGTTGATGGCGTTGACGCGGATCTTGCGGGCTCCGAGCTCCTTGGCGAGGATGCGCGTGATGGTGTCCACCGACGCCTTGGTCGCCGCATAAACGCTGGAGCCCGGCAGGTTCAGGCGCGACACCACCGATGAGATATTGATGATGCTGCCGCCCTTGGGACCGATGTGCTTGGCGGCCTCCTGCGTCATCTGCAGCAATCCCAGCACATTGGTGTTGAACTGGCGGTGGAAGAGCTCGGCCGTGACGGCTTCCAGCGGCGCAAATTCGTAGACACCGGCGTTGTTGACCAGGATGTCCGGGGCGCCGAACGCCTTGATGGTCTCGGCCACCAGGCGCTGCACATCCTCGTTCTTTACGACATCTGCCTGCACGGCAACGGCCTTGCCGCCCGCCGTCTTGATCTCGCCCACCACCTGCTCGGCACCCGCGCGGGAACCCGCATAGTTCACCACTACCGCGGCGCCCGCGGCGGCCAGCTGCCGCGCGATCTCAGCGCCAATACCCTTGGATGCGCCCGTTACGATGGCCACCCGACCTGTCAGTTTGCTCATGATGCTTCTCCGGCCTCGCGGCCTGCGATGTTGTTCGTAAGTTCACGTTTTGTGAACTACAGTACTAGCGTTATACTCCGGGACACCCCGGTCGTCAACGCACCGGAGCCAGTCACTGCCGAGGCGCGAACGGACATGCGGCCGCTGTTTCATCCATCATTGGACGACATTACTGTTGAGGGCATATTGCATGCGCTCAGCGATCCGGTGCGCGCGCACATCCTGGCGAAGATCCTGCGCGCCGATGGTGCACAGACCTGCTCGGCCTTCCTGGAGGTCAGCGACCGGCATATACCCAAGTCCACGCTTTCCCAGCACTTCAAGGCATTGCGCGAGGCGGGCCTCATCCGCAGCGAGCGCAAGGGCGTGGAGTTGCACAATACCTCCCGCTGCCAGGAAATCGCCGCCCGCTTCGGCCCCCTGCTGACGACGGTGCTGGCGGCCCACCAGGCGCAGGAGCAGCGCCGCAGCACCGCCCAGAAACCGCGCCGCGTCAAACGCGCCTGAGCCTGCGCGACGCGCGCCTGTGATGGTATGGCACGGGCGCCCGGCCTATGATGGCCGCCTTCTTTGGGTCATAGGGGGATCATCATGCGTGCATCTTTGTTCGTGGCGGCAGCGCTCGTGGCTGCGCCGTTATTGGGATTGGCGGCCGACAAGATTCCGGCGCCGGTCGCTGCGGCGGTCGCCGACAGCTCGCGGCCCAGCGCCGATACCGACCGGGACGCTGCGCGCAAGCCTGCGGAAATGCTGGCCTTTGCCGGCATCAAGCGCGGCCAGCAGATCGTCGAGTTGCTGCCCGGCGGCGGCTACTTCACCCGGCTGCTGAGCCTCACGGTGGGCCCGAAGGGTCACATCTACGCGCTGGGCTTCCCGCCGCGACCGGCACCGGCAGGTGGCAGCGCCCCCGCGATGGCCATGGCCATGGCATCGCCCCTGGATATGCTCGCCAAGGATCCGCACTACCCGAACATCACCGTACTGACCATGGCGGCGCTGAACACGGACCCGCCGGGCGTGCCGCAGGTCGACCTGGTCTGGACGTCGGACAACTACCACGACCTGCACAATGGCCCCACCGCGGACATCGCGGCGTTCAACAAGCACGTGTTTTCGGTGTTGAAGTCCGGCGGCGTATTCGTGGTCATTGATCACGCGGCAGCGGCCGGCCACGGCACCAGCGACACCAGCACCCTGCATCGGATTGATCCGGAGGCGGTGAAGACCGAAGTGGAGGCCGCGGGATTCAAGCTCGCCGGCAGCAGCGATGCCGCGCACAACCCCGATGATCCGCATACGGCGGCGGTGCGCGACGGCTCGATCCGCGGTCACGTCGATCAGTTCGCGCTGAAATTCGTCAAGCCGTAGTCACTCACGGGGCCCGGGTCAGCGAGAGCTGCCCGGGCGCCGCTTCTGAAGCGCTCAGTGCGTGCTGCGGATGAATGCCGCGACGTTCTCGTGCAGTTCCTTCAGCGACGGCTCATGCGCGTAGACCATGTGCCCGGACTTGTAGAAGTGAATCTCGATATTCTTGCGCAGACTGTCCTGGATGGGCAGATGCGCCATCTCGTACATCCCCTGGAAAAACGGGGTGGCGAGATCATAGTAGCCGCTATTCAGCTGCACCTTCAGGTTCGGGTTCAACTTCATGGCGTCGGCCAGATCCGGCATGACGTTCGCGGCGATCATCTGCTTTTCTGAAGCGTCCGGCGGCTGGTGCAGGAACTCCCAGTTATGCAGATCCACTTCAATCTTGTAGGTCAGGTTCTGTCCGAATCCGAGCGTGCTGCGCACATAGTCGTTGAACACCGAGACATAGGCGGACTGGATGGCGGCTGACTGCGGATCGTAATCCGCCTCGCGGCTCATCGGATCGATGGTCGGACCAGAGAAGCGCGTGTCCAGGCGTCCGGTCGTGGTGTCACTGCCCTGCAGCGTCTTCATGAACTGGCCGACATTGACCCGCAGATCCGAGCGCAGCAGATAGTCTTCGGGAAGCCCCGTATATTGATGCAGCTTGGCGGCAATCGCCGCCTTGCGCTCGGCGGACAGCGCCCCGCCCGCCGCCAGCGCCGACCAGTACTCGCCCATCGCGAACTGCTCGACCTCGCCCAGCAGCGGCTCAAGCTCCGCCGGCTGGTTGGGCAACGCATGGTGGTACCACGCGGTAGCCGTGAACGTCGGCAGCGCCAGCACATAAGGCTGGTCGACGCCGGGATTCTCCTGCGGAGAATCGGCCTGGTTGTCGTACGAGAGAATCTGCGACAGCAGGATCACGCCGTTGAGATCAAGAAGCCTGCCGTTCTCCAGCTGGTAGGCGACGGCCGCGGCGCGCATCGTGCCGTAGCTTTCGCCGAACAGGTATTTCGGCGAGTTCCAACGCCCGTGGTTCGAGAGGAAGCGGACGATGAAGTTGGTGAACGCCTGGGCATCGGGGTCGGTGCCCTGGAACGACTTTTCCTTGTCCGCTCCCCGCAATACCCCAAACCCGGTACCCGGTGCATCCACGAATACCAGGTCGCTGACGTCGAGCAGCGTATAGGCATTGTCGACGACCTTGTAGGGTGCGGCCGGCGTATGCGTGTCATCCAGTGTCACCACGCGCCTAGGTCCAAACGCCCCCATGTGCAGCCACACCGTGGAGGACCCGGGCCCGCCATTGAACACGAAAGTGATGGGGCGCGTCGGATCCGGCTTGTCGCCCTTGAAGTACGCCACATAGGACATGCTCGCCTCATCGCGCGCCGGGGGCGGCGACCCGCCATGATCGCCGGGAGGCGGCGGGTCATCCTCGTAGGGGTCCTTGGTGTAGATGACCTGCACACCAGCCTCGGCCTGATAGCCGAGCTTGGCGCCATCGATGGTGATGACGCCATGCGAGAGATGGCTTTCATCGCTCAGGTGGATGGGAATTTCGCGGCCCGCGGAATCCACCGGACCGGTGGGTTTGTCGTGACTGCTGTCATCGGCGCCCAGCGCCAGGCCACTGAGACAGATGACCGCGCCGAGCATCAGCCCGACCAGCCGTGAGTTGAATTTCATGTAGGCACCGGAAGCTGACGGTGCAGCTAGGATATCAGCCCGCCACCTGTGCGACGACATAGAGGCACAAGGCCCCCGCCACGGTAGCAAACGTGGTCATGAGGCGCGGATGGCCGTGATGGCTTTCGGGAAGCAGATCGCTGCCACCGACATAGAGGAAAAACCCGGAGAATAGCGCCAGCACGATGGCCAGCCCCTGGGTCGGTATGGTGAGCGCAATGCTGGTGAGGGCGCCGGCCACGGGTGCCACGGCATCGACCACCAGCCATTTGAAGGCGCTGCGGCGGTCGCCGCCATTACGCAGCACCACGCTGACCGTATTCAAGCCGTCGGAAAAATCATGCGCCAGCACCGCCACGGCGACGGCGATGCCGACGGCCCTGCTGGCCTGGAAGGCAATGCCGATGGCAAATCCGTCGAGAAAGCTGTGAATGGCAAAGCTGGCGGCGGCCACCCACGCACGGCGCAGGTCCGGATGCCCGCCGGCATCCCGCGCATGGCCGGGCAGCGAACGATCCAGCAGCATGTACAAGAGGAAGCCGAGGCCCGCCACCGCGAGTATGGCGCGCGGCGCCACCAACGGCACAAGCCCGGTGCCGCCACCCAGCGTCACCGCCTCCGGCAGCAGATCGAAGAAGGCCACGCCGATCACGGCCCCGGCGCTGAAGGCCAGGATCAGGTGCAGTCGGTCGCGCAGCGAGATTCCCACCCACCCGCCGATCATGGTGGCCACGCAGGTGGCGGCGGCGACGGGAAGAATCAGCAGGTTTTGCACGGCGAGCGGCTCCCAGCAGCGCCCACGCGCCGGACGCCCATGCTACCAGCCCCGCGCGGACCGGGGTCCTTCACAGCCCGCGGTATGCCACCAGCGGCGCCACTTCCGGCGGTCGACCGTAGAAGTCGATGAACATGGCCTGGGGATCGAGGCTGCGACCCCGCGACAGCACCTTGGTACGCAGGTTCGCGCCGTTGGTGCGACGCAGGCCGCCATGGGCGCTGAACCACTCCCCGGCATCCCGCGCCAGGACTTCGCTCCAGATGTAGGCGTAGTAGCCGGCGGAATAACCGCCCGAGAATACGTGGGTGAAGTAAGACGTGTGGTAGCGCGGCGGCACCAGTGCCGCATCCATGCCGTAGCGCTCGAGCACACCGGCTTCGAAGCCTACCGGATCGGCGGCTGCTTCGGTCTCCTGCTCACCGAGTTCGTGCCACGCCTGGTCGATGAGCGCCGCGGCCAGGTACTCGGTGGTGGCATAGCCTTGATCAAACGTCTGCGCGGCCAGCACCTTCGCCAACAGCTGCGAGGGCATGCGTTCCCCGGTGTGGTAATGGCGTGCGAAATTTGCCAGGACCGTGGGATCGCGCGCCCACATTTCATTGAACTGTGAGGGAAACTCCACGAAGTCGCGCGGCACGTTGGTTCCCTGCAGCAACGGGTAGCGCACATTCGACAGCATGCCGTGCAGCGCATGTCCGAACTCGTGGAACAGGGTCGTCACTTCCTCGAACGTCAGCAGCGCCGGCTGGCCGGCCTGCGGCTTGGGCACATTCAGGTTGTTGGCGACCACCGGCTTGAGGCCCAACAGCCGCGCCTGGCGCACGAAGTTGTTCATCCAGGCACCGCCCTGCTTGCTGTCCCGGGCGAAGTAGTCCGCCAGGAACAGGGCGAGCGGCGTCCCATCCAGATCAAAGACCTCGAAAATCCGCACATCAGGGTGATATACCGGCAGCTCCGGGCGCTCCTCGAAGGTCAGGCCGTACAGCTCGTGCGCGGCATAGAAGACCCCATCCCGCAGCACCCGGTTCAGCTCGAAATACGGTGCCACCTCGGCGCGATCAAAGTCATAGCGCGCCTTGCGCAGCCGCTCGGCGTAGTAGGGCCAGTCCCACGCGGCGAGTCGGAACGGCGTGAAGCCTTCGGCGCGCGCATGCGCATCGATCAGCTGCTGCAGATCGCTGGCATCCTCGCGGGCGCGCGCCAGTGCGGCCGGCACCAGTTCCGTCAGAATGCGTTTGACCGCTGCAGGGCTGCCGGCGGATTCATCCTCCAACTGATAGGTCGCATGATTGATGTAGCCGAGCAATGCCGCACGCTGCGCCCGCAGCGCCACCAGCTGCTGCACGATCTGGGTATTGTCCGACGCACCGGTGCGTCCGCGGGCAGTCGAGGCTTTGAACAGGCGTTCACGCAGCGAGCGATTTGACAGTTGCGCCAGCAGCGGCTGCGTGGTCGTGTTCTGCAGCGTGATCAGCCATTTGCCGACCAGCCCGCGCGCAGCGGCCGCCGCGGCGGCCGCCCCGACCTGCTCTTCGGACAGGCCGGCCAGTTCCGCGGCGCTGTCCACCACGACCGCCCCGTCGCTGGTCGCCTTGAGCACATTCTGCTTGAAGCGTGTCGTCAGGCTGGAGATCTGCGCATTGATCGCCCGGGCGCGCAACTTCTGCGCATCGCTCAGGTGGGCACCGGCGCGCACGAACTGAGTGTAATAGCGCTCCACCAGCTGGACCGCCTCCGGCTCCAGACCCAGCTCCGTGCGGCTGTCATGCAGGGCGCGGACGCGCGCGAACAGTTTTGAATCCAGCAGGATCGCATCCTCGTGCGCCGCCAGCTGCGGCGCCAGCTCCGACTCGAACTGCTGCATGACATCATTGGTATTGGAGGCGATAAGATTGAAAAATACCGCCACCACCCGATCCAGCAGCTCCCCGGAACGCTCCAGTGCGACAATGGTGTTGTCAAAGGTCGGCTCGCTCTCGCGAGCCGTGATGGCCGCAACTTCGCGCAATTGCGCCGCCATGCCTTCGGCAAACGCTTCGCGGTAGTGCTGGTTGTCAACGCGATCGAAGGGCGGCAGCTGGTACGGCAGCGTGCTGGCCTGGAGCAAGGGGTTGGGGTGCATGGATCTCGCTGCGATACGCGCTTGTCGGGTGTAACCGCCAATTTTACAGGGTACGGCGCTGCTGCCTAGGGACATTGTGGCCGTTATTGTCCAGTCTCCCGCGATCTAGCGTATTTCGCTACACTGCGAAAATCCCAATTCGCCGGCTCCATGGATTTGACGCATGAGTATTCAAAAAGATTCCGTCGTGACCCTCCATTACACCCTCAAGGACGACGCGGGAGAGGTGATTGACAGTTCCGACGGTGGCGAGGCGCTGGCTTACCTGCATGGTCACGGGAACCTCGTCGCCGGCCTCGAACGGGAGCTGACGGGCAAGGACGCGGGCGATAAGCTGAATGTGAAAATCACGCCGGCCGACGGTTACGGCGAGTACGACGCCGCGATGGTGCAACGCGTGCCGCGCCGTCAGCTGAAGGGTATTCCCAAAATCTACGTGGGCATGAAACTGCACGCCCAGACCCAGGAGGGCCCGCGCGAGGTCACCGTCACCCAGGTGCTGGGGGATACGGTCACCATCGACTCCAACCATCCGCTGGCCGGCAAGAACCTGAACTTTGCCATCGACATCGTTGCGGTCCGCGAAGCGACCGCCGAAGAGCTCGAGCATGGCCACGTCCACGGCGAACACGGCCATCATCACTAGCCGTGCGAGTCCTGCGCGCGGCCCTTCCACTGACCCCCGCGGCCGAGCCGGTACTGCCACGCTGAATACACCGTGGCGCCGGCATAGAAGGCCGCGGCGGCCGGCAGCGTGAACACCCACAGCGGATTCAGATCGTAGAAGCGCACCATCGGCGCATAGCACAGGCTCATCAGCGCCCACGCCGCAGCACCGCCGATCATGCCGGTGAGGCTGCCACTGAACAGCAGCAGCGGCGGCAGCAGATAGGTGACGAGCAGACCCAGCAGTGTGCCGAGCAGCAGCAGCCACGAATGTCCCAGCTGGTTGAACGCCGTGCGCGCAATCATCCGGCCGACCTCGCCGGCGGAACCGTAGGGGCGCAGGCTCCGTGCCCGGCGGGTGAGTCCCAGGCAGACGCGGCCGCCGGCGCGTTTGATGGAACGGGCCAGCGAGCAGTCATCGATGATCTGTGCGCGGATGGCGCCCAGGCCGCCGCTGCGCGCCAGGGCCTGCGGACGCACCAGCATGCAGCCGCCGGCCGCGCCGGCGGTGGCCGCATCCGGCCGCGCAATCCAGGCCGGCGGATACAGCTTCAGGAAGAAAAAGACAAACGCCGGAATCAGCCAGCGCTCGGCGTTGTTGCTGACGGTGAGCTGAACCATCGAGGACAGCAGATCGGCGTTCAACTGCCGGGCATTGGCCACCAGCCGCGCCACATTATCCGGCTCGTGATGGATGTCCGCGTCCGTGAACAACAGGTAGTCCGGCTGCAGCGCCTCGGCCGCCGTCACGCCGCGCGCCATGGCGCAGACCTTGCCGCTCCAGCCCGGATCAGGCCCCGAGCCGCGGATCACCGTGACGCGTTCCACCGCACCAAGCTGCGCCGCGGTGGCGCGCACCACATCGGCGGTGCCGTCAGTGCTCGCATCGTCGACGACGACGATGTGCAACTCGCCGGCAAAGTTCTGCGCGAGCAATGACTGTACGGCGAGCCCCACTACCGCCGCCTCGTTGCGCGCCGGAATGATGACGACGACTCGGGCGACCGCCCCCAGTGGCGCCTCGTCCGTCGACAGCAGGGTGCCGACGAGCCAGAAACCCCCGCGGGCGAACGTCAGATACAGCCAGATGAGAACCGGCAGCAATGCCAGGTACAGCATGCCGCAGGCTTCGCGCCGGCGCCGCCAGCGCGCGCCTCAGATGGCCGAGGCGCCGGACAGACCGGCCACGGCGTTCGTGTTGCTCACCGGCTGAACCTGCGGACTCGTCTCATCGGGGCGCATTTTCAGGAACAGCAGCGCGCACGCGGCGACCGCCGACCCCATTGCCATCACGAAAGCCACCTCGGGAACCGGATGACCGGCCTTGAACAGCAGACCCGCAACCCAGGGCGCGAGGGCTGCGCCGCCGCGACCGACGCCGATCGCCCAGCCGGTGCCGAACGCACGCACGTGAGTCGGAAAGGCCCGCGCGAAGATGGCGTACATGCCCACGATGCCCGCATTGCCAAAGAATCCGGCGCCGGCGCACAACAGCGACAGGCGATCCAGATTCGCCGGAGTGTGCCCGAAGATGATCACGCCAACCGTGGCGAGCAGCATGGTGACGATGGTGAGCGGTTTGAGCGGCAGTTTCTGGGTAAGCACACCGAACAGCGCTCCACCGGCGGCGCCGCCGACATTGGCCCAGGTCAGCACACCCGCGGCGGCTGAAGCCGGAAAGCCCATGCTCGCGATGATCGAGGGCACCCACTTGAGGATGAAGTAGAACGTCGTGACGTGGAAGAAATACGCGATGGTGAGAATGACGGTCGTCGCCACCAGCGCCGGCGCGAAAATATCCCAGATGGTCCCTTTCGGCGCATTGGCGACTTGCGCGGGGAGGCTGTCGATAGCCGCAAAGCCCATGCGCTTCATGGCGTGATTGATGCGCTCCAACGCATTGGCGGGCTGCTTGCGTGCCAGCCAGTGCACCGACTCGGGAACCAGGAACCACACCAGCGGAATCAGCGTGGCGGTGAATGCCGAGCCGAAATAGAACACCGAACGCCAGTCATAAGTCTTGAGCAGCTGGGCGACGATCACACCACCGAATACCGCACCGAGCGGATAGCCGATGGACATGAAGGAGACACATGCGTCGCGGCGTCGGGCATTGGAAAATTCGGCCGTCATGGCGTTGACCGCCGCCAGCACGCCCCCGATTCCCAGACCGGTCGCCACACGCCAGATCGAAAGCTCGAGAACTCCGGAGGCCGTCGTCGCCATGTACATGCCGCAGGTCATGAGGACCAGGCAGCCGAGTACCGTGATGCGCCGGCCGATGCGGTCGGCGAGACCTCCCAGGAAAATCGAACCCGCCGCCATGCCGATGAGCTCCATCGACAGCACCGCACCAAGCGTCGCTTTATCGATGTGCCATTCCTTCTGGATACCGATGGAGGCAAAGCTGATGGACATCACATCGAAGCCATCCAGGGCGTTCAGACCCACCGCGATGAACACCACGATGATCTGCAGGGTGCCCATGGGCGATCTGAGAATGGTTTGACGCGGGTCGCTATTGTTCATGGGAGGGTCCCTTGGCCATTCCAGGCCATTGCGGTGTCATCGTCAGCGGCGCAGATTATCACGCCCGCCGCTGCCCCGACCTGTTGACACGACAAAGGCCCTATGCCTCGGGATCCTGTGCCGCAAGACGGGCAAACTGCCGGGTCATGGCGGCGACGCGGCCAAGGTACGCTGCAACCTCCTGGTCGCCGCAATGCTCACCCGGTGCCACGTGCAGACCCTGGCGGACATAAGCGGCGCCGGCACCGGCGCCGCACAGATGGATCACCGTCGCTAGCTGCTGACGCTGCAGCAAGGTCGCATTGGGGCGGTGATACCGCTCCAGCAGCTCCTCGGTAGTGGCGGTCAGGTAGGCGGCGACCAGCTCGACGGCGTCGCTGGGGATGACCCGGGAGTACAACGCATTCATCCAGCACCCCTGCCAGTCATTCCAGGGCCCCTGGCGCGCCACGTGATGATCGTGAATGCACAGCTGCCGCGCCTGCGCAAAGGTGCCGTCGGTGATCTGGTACATGCCTACCGCGCTGGAGGCCGGGCGATACAGCTCGAAGAAATGCGGACGCCAGGACCAGCGCCAATAGGTGCGCGCCACCGGATTGCCGGAGGCCTCCACCTGCGCGAGCGCCGCGAGGTACGGCGCCGTCGTCACCGACGTGTCGTACTTGCGAAAGATCGGGGCGTAGCGGCTCCAGGTCTCATCAGGCAACTTGTTGAGGCTGCCGCTGACGGGAAAGAAGAGCTCCGTGGGCTTGCGCAGGATCTGATAGGCGCCATTGACCACCAGCGCGACGGTGGCCAAGACGATCAGCGCGATCAGCAGTTGCAGCAGCCCGGGCGCGCGGCGCACGGCCCGCCAGGTCTGCTTGCGCAATCGGGCGCTCGGCCACAGCCGCAGTCGCAGCGTGGTGCGCGGCACGCGCGCCTTGCGCTTCCTGACTCTCCCGGTACGCGGGACCTTCGCTCGTGCGGCGCGCGCCAACGGCATCAGACCAAAAGCTGAGTTCGCTTCGGGTTAGCGCTTCGGCTCCGCTTCGTGCTTCGGCTCTTCACGCTTCGGCGCTGGTTCATGCCGGCCCTGCTCGTGTGAGACTTGAGGATGCGGTGCCTGCCCGGGGGGCGGCCCGCCATGAACTTCCGGGCCCCGCATGGCGGGTCCAGGCCCGGCCACATGCGGCTGCTCGCCGACGGCTCTTTGCTCACCCTCGGCTCGCTGCGGGGCAGCGGCCGGGACATGAGCGCCGGCGCCCGCGCCGATCTGCGCGTGGTTGTGCAGCCCCGGTCCGGGATGCGCAAAATCTGACGCACGCTGGGTCGTCAGGATCTGGGGCCGTCCGCCATTCTGCGCCAGATGCAGGGCGGGCATGCTCGCCGCGCGCTCCTGATGCTGACGCTGCATGGGCGTCGGGTCCACGTGATGCGCGTTCATGGCGATGCGCTCGGCCGCATTGGGTTGGTAGCGCAGGCCACCCTGACCACCGTTGAAACTGATTCGTGATGTCTCGTGCACCTGGATCGGCGCGTTGTAGACATTGACGATGTTCACCTGGCCGAAGTTCGCCACGGAGCGATTGTAGAAAAACGCGCCGCCGTGCCAATAGCCGCCCTGGTAGCCGACGCCGGTGTAGCCGTAACCGTAGTTGACGCCGCCGTAGTAGCCGACCTCGGTTCCCCAGTACCCCGGATTCCAGCCATAGAAGCCGTCACGCCAGCCCCAATAACCGGGCGTCCACAACATATCGCTGACGGGGGGCTGCACCCAGGTGCCCGGCACCCAGAAGTAATCCATGCCATCCCATGCCCAGTAGCCGGGAGTCCACAGATACCCCGGCTCAGGCAGGGGTGGCTGCTCATATACCGGCAGCATGGGAGGCGCCACGTTCACCGTGAAGCTGACATCCACACCTGCCGCCGAAAAAGCCGGTGCACCGCATAGCAGCAGGAACGGCAGCAGGGCGAAAAATTTCTGGTAGCGCATGGTGAACCTCGTCGATATTGGCACGCATACTAACGCGCTCGGCTCACGATTGTTTACATTGTCCCCACGCGACGACAGCGTCACCAAGGCCCGCTCATGCTCCGCGCCGCTGCGAATATCAGCATGCTTTTCACCGAAATGCCGTTACTTGAGCGCTTTGGCGCGGCGCGCGCGGCTGGATTTCCGACAGTGGAGATCCAAAATCCCTACGCCCACTCGGCCGCCGCGCTGACAAGCGCCGCCCGCGCGGCCGGCGTGCAGGTGATATTGATCAATGCCCCGATGGGCGAGGATCCGCGCACCTATGGCACGGCGTGCCTGGCGGATCGTGCCGCGGCATTTCGCGGTGAGCTGGAACTCGCGGCCGACTATGCGCAGGCCCTGGGTGCCCGGATGGTCAATGTACTGGCCGGGCGCACCGATCCACGCGGCCGACCCGCGGCCATCAGCCGCCTGACGGCAAATCTGGCGCTTGCCGCCGAAGTGCTGGATGGCGCCGGGGCATGCGCCCTCCTCGAAGTCATCAATCCCATCAATGCGCCCGGCTACTGCGTGACGGATTTTGAATTGGCGGCACGGATTCTCCAGGCCGGCAATGCGCGGGTGGGTCTGCAATTTGACGTCTATCACGCGGCGATGCTGGGACTGGACCCCGCGCAGGCGTTTACGCGCCTGCTCGCGCACATTCGCCACGTGCAGTTCGCGGACAGTCCGGGACGGCATGAGCCGGGAAGCGGCAGTTTGGATTTCGCCGCGATCTTCCGCACCATTCGCGACAGCAGTTACCAGGGCTGGGTGGGCGCCGAATATCACCCCGCTGGTGCAACCCTCACGGGCCTGGGCTGGATGCGCGAGCTGGCTCAGTGAGGGTAGGAAATATGCGGCGGTTCGTCTTCAACGTCCGCCAGGTCCGGAGCGACCGCGCCTTCGCTCACATCCACGCCACGATATTTTCCCGCCACGAACAGCAGCGGCTGATGCGGCAGGACACCCTGGTGCAGATAGATCACCTCGCCCACCACCAGATAGTGATCGCCCGCTTCAGTGACACTGTGCGTACGGCAGCCGATCGTGGCCAGGGCCCCTTCCAGTCGCGGCCCCGCGGGGCTATCGATGAACTGGAACGGCGGTGGCGCCGAATCCTTCCAGCCGCCCGCGAAATAAGTCGACAGCGCCTGTTGGTCACGGCGCAGGATGTTGATGGAGAAGCGGGTCAGCCCCGGCATGTCCTGGGCGATGCGCGCCTTGCGCGACGGACAGAACAGCATCAGCAGCGGATCCAATGACACGGATGTCACGGCGTTGGCCGTCATCGCATGCACCTGGCCCGCGACTTCGGCGACCACGATGGTCACGCCCGTCGCGAACAGGCCGGCCACTTCGCGGAATTTCTTGGGATCCAGTCTCATGGTCCTTGCGATCCTGTCTTAGATGTCCGAAGCGGCAGCGCCAGGATTCTGCCGGGCGGCTTGCCGACCCTGACCCACACCCGACCGGGCTGCCGATAGACCACCGGATCCGACGCGCGGCATGCGGCGCAAACGGGATGCAAACCCAGCGCTCCCAGGGTTGGATTGTGCGGATGCAGACTGTTGGGTACCGAGACGCGCGCCACAATCAGTGCCAGAAACTGGCTCAAATCGGTGGCTGCGGTGCTGACCTGGTCATCCAGCGGGCCATCCATCGCGAAGGCGGCGAGGCTGCGGCGCGGCTGGCTGCTGTCGGCCGTCAGTACCGGGGCGAAGTATTCGACGGGGGTACGCGCGCGCTGCTGCTGCGCGCTGGCGATGGACCGCACGGTAACCAGGTCCATGGTCACGTGGAACTGAACCTTGCCGCCCAGATCCACCAGCTCATCGTGCGCCACGGCAACCACCGCGTCCTGGCCGCTGAGCGTCTGCAGGTGGCTGTCGCTTTGCGCTGCCGAAATACTGACGATCAAACTGCGCCACGGCCAGTTTGCCGCGACATGGGAGAGCTGCATCAGCAGCGCCTGGGAAAATCCGCGGTCCGGTTCGGAGGTTCGCCAGGCCCGCGGCAAGGCCCGCTTGTCCGACAGATGCGCGACGCGATGTGCCAGCAGCAGCTCACCCTGCGGCGGCTCCAGTATCAGGACCGGCCGCATATCCGGTGACAGTTCCGCGCCCGATGCGGCGGTCACGACCAGCACGCCCACGAGCATGGCCGCCTGTCGCATCAGGCGCGCCGCCGCAAATCTACGAGAGAGCTGGTATCGCACGCTTCATTGTAATATGCGCCCCCGGGCTAAAGGCCATGATGAGGGAGCGGCAATGCAGATTTCTGAACTGTTCGCAGTCCGTGGCTATGGCGTGGTGGTGACCGGTGGCGCCAGCGGTCTGGGGCTCGCCTACGCCGAAGCATTGGCGGAGAACGGCGCTCGCGTGACCATTCTGGACCTCAACGCCGCGCAGGTGGCGCAGCAATGCGCCCGCCTGACGGCCGCCGGACTCGACGTCCGCGGCGCCGTGGTCAATGTCACGGACCATGCCGCCCTGGATGCCGCCATCGATGCCGCCGCCAAACTCTACGGCCGGCTGGATGTGGTGTTCGCCAATGCAGGCGTCGATTCGGGCGCCGGCTTCGTCGATGGCTGGGTGGGCAGCGATCGCAAGCGCGTTGCCGAGGGCGCACTGGAAAACTACACCGATGAGCGCTGGAACCGCGTGATCGATGTGAATCTGAATGGTGTGTTTGCGACGCTGCGTGCGGCGGCCCGCCACATGCGCCCGCGACGCGCCGGCCGCATCATCGTCACCACCTCGCTCGCCGCCAACAAGGTCGAACCGGCCATCGGCTCCGCCTATATGGCCGCCAAGGCCGGTGCCTTCCACCTCACTCAGTGTGTGGCGTTGGAGCTGGCGGCGTACGGCATCACGGTGAATGCGATTGCGCCTGGATTCATTGTCACCAATATCGGCGGCGGCCACGCCAAGAAGCCGGAAACCCAGGCGACGGTGGGCAAGTTCATCCCCATGCACCGGGTCGGTTTTCCGGACGATCTGAAGGGACTGGCCTTGTTTCTGGCCTCGCCGGGTTCGTCCTATATCACCGGCCAGCAGATCACCATCGACGGCGGCTGGGGCCTGGGATTCGCGGACTGACGTTCAGATGAACAGCAGCGCCGGCTGCTCGAGCAGTTCACGCAGTGTCTGGATCAGCCGCGCCGCATCAAAGCCATCGATGAAGCGGTGATCGAAGCTTGACGACAGATTCATCATGCGCCGGATGACAATGGCGCCATCGTGTACGACCGGCCGCTCCACGGCGCGATTGACGCCGATGATGGCCAGCTCCGGCTGGTTGATGATGGGCGTGGAGGCAATGCCGCCCAGCTTTCCCAAGCTCGTGACCGTGATGGTGGATCCGCTGAACTCCGCCGGGCGCGCGCGCCCGTCACGCGCCGCGGCGCTGAGGCGGCGGATCTCGGCATCGATCTCGCGCAGGCCGAGCTTGTGCGCATCGCGGATCACCGGAACTTTCAGCCCCTGCGGTGTTTGTACCGCAATGCCCACATGCACCGCGCGGTATTGCAGCAGCATCTGCCGGGAGGCATCAAAGCGCGCATTGCACTGCGGATGCCGGGCGAGCGCGCGAATCAGCCCCAGCACAATGAACGGCAGGTAGCTCAGTGCGCCTTCACCCGGTTCGGCGGCGGCATTCAGCTGCGTTCGCAGCGATGCCAGCTGGGTGACATCCACCTCCTCCACATAGGAAAAATGCGGAATGGTGTGCGCGCTTTGGCTGACCTGCTCGGCGATCACGCGGCGCAGGCCGATCACCGGAATTTCCTGCACCTCCGGCGCCTCGGCCGCGGCCTGCCCCGTCCCGGCCCTGAGCCGTGCGTCCAGATCGCTCAGCACGATGCGGCCCTCGGGACCGCTGCCGACGACAGTCGTCAGGTCGATGCCGGCCTCGCGGGCCCGACGGCGGATGGCGGGCGAGGTGGCCACGGCGGCGCGCCCCGGCGCCGGCTGCGGCGCCGGTTGCGGTGGCGGCTGCTGTGGCGCTTGCTGAGGCGGTTGCTCGGCGGGTTGCTCCGTCGGGGCCGCGGCGTCGGTTTCAAACACCGCAAGTTCCGCGCCCACCGCCACCCGGTCGCCGGCCGCGCCGGTGGTGCTCACGACGCGTCCGGCAACCGGCGCCGGTACTTCCATCGAAGCCTTCTGGGTCAGCACTTCCACCAGCGGCTGATCCTCCCGGACCTCATCACCAACAGCCACTCTCCAGGCGACGATCTCGGCATCGACCGTGCCCTCCCCCAGGTCCGGAAGCTTGAACACATAGCGGCTCACGGGCTCTCCATGACGCGGCCCAGCGCGGCCGCGATGCGATCAGGCCCAGGGAAATACTCCCATTCAAAGGCGTGCGGATACGGCGTGTCCCAACCGGTGACGCGCTCGATGGGCGCGAGCAGATTCCAGAAGCACATCTCCTGCACGGTCGCGGAAAGCTCGGCACCGAAGCCGCCGAAGCGGGTGGCTTCATGCACGATGACGCAGCGGCCGGTCCGATTCACCGACGCGCGCAGCGTCTCGGTATCCAACGGTGAGAGCGTGCGCAGGTCGATGATTTCGGCATCCACGCCGCTGCGGGTCACGGCGGCCTGCGCCACGTGCACCATGGTGCCGTAGGCCACGACGGTCACCTGCGTGCCGGGACGGACGATTTCGGCGCGGCACAACGGCACGCGGTAGTGACCCGCAGGTACCTCGCCACCGGGATGAGTGCTCCACGGCACCGCCGCTTTTTCCGGCTCGCCGTCAAAGGGGCCGCTGTAGATGCGCTTGGGCTCGAAGAAGATCACCGGATCCTCATCCTCGATCGCGCTGATCAGCAGCCCCTTGGCGTCATAGGGATTGGAGGGCATCACCACCTTGATGCCACAGACGTGCGTGAAAATGCCTTCCGGGCTCTGCGAGTGAGTCTGGCCGCCGCGGATGCCGCCGCCGCAGGGCATGCGCACGGTCACTGCCGCATGAAATTCACCTGCGGTGCGATAGCGCAATCGGGCCAGTTCGCTGACGATCTGGTCAAAGGCGGGGTAGGCGTAATCGGCGAACTGGATTTCCACCACGGGCTTGAGCCCATGCACACCCATGCCGATGGCCGCGCCGACGATGCCACCCTCGGCGATCGGCGTATCCAGTACGCGCTGCTCGCCGTATTTGCGCTGCAACCCCTCCGTGCAGCGGAACACACCGCCGAAATAGCCGACATCCTCGCCCATCAGCACGACCGCGGCATCGCGCTCCAGCATCACATCCAATGCGGAGTTGATCGCCTGGATCATATTCATCTGCGGCATCGTTACTTGTCCGCGAGTTCCTGATCCAGCTGCTGGCGCTGACGCTGCAGATGCGGGGGCATGACGGCGAGCACGTCTTCAAACATCGTGCGCGGATCCAGGCGCGGTCCGTCCGTCATGGTGCCGGCGCGCTGCGCCTCCTGCCAGGACTGCGCCACCTGCGCCTCGAGTTCTCGGGTCAGTTCCTCATGATGTTGCGTCGACCACTCGCCAAGGACGATCAGATGCTGTTTGAGACGCTCGATGGGATCACCCAGCGGCCAGGCCTGCCAGTCATCACGCGGCCGGTAGCGCGCCGGATCGTCGCTGGTGGAGTGTGCCGAGGCGCGATATGTCACCGGTTCGATCAGCGTTGCCCCGCCGCCGCGCCGTGCGCGCTCCGCCGCCCAGGCGGTGACCGCATGCAGCGCCAGAAAATCATTGCCGTCGACCCGGATGCCCGGAATGCCATAGCCGGGACCGCGGGCCGCGAAGCTGCGCTGCTCGCCACCGGCAAATCCCTGGAAGCTGGAAATTGCCCACTGGTTGTTGACGATATTGAGAATCACCGGTGCGCGATACACCGCCGCGAAGGTCATGCCATGGTGAAAGTCCGCCTCGGCGCTGCTGCCCTCCCCGATCCAGGCCGCTGCGATCCGATCCTCGCCCTTGAGCGCCGCGGCCATCGCCCAGCCCACCGCCTGCGGGTATTGGGTGGCGAGATTTCCCGATATGGAAAAAATATTTCCCGATTGCCAGTGATACATGACCGGCATCTGGCGGCCCTTGCACATGTCACGGGTGTTCGACAGGCATTGGCACATCAGCTCAACCAGGCTGTGACCGCGCGCGATATGCAATCCCTGATTGCGATAGGACGGGAACAGCATGTCATCCGGCCGCAGCGCCATGGTCTGAGACACCGAGACCGCCTCCTCGCCCAGACAGCGGACGTAGAAGGAAATCCGACCCTGGCGCTGGATGTTCTGCATGCGCTGATCGAACAGTCGCGTGAGCAGCATGTGGCGCAGGCCGACCTGAAGTTCGTCGGGTTCAAGGTGCGGATTCCACGGCCCCAGGGCCACGTGATTGTCGTCGAGCACCCGGACCATGCCGGTGGCGAGGAACTCGATATCGGTCAGCGCGGCGGAAACCTCGGGACGCTCCAGCGCGCCCGCGGGTGAGATCTGCAGATAGCTGAAGTCAGGGGCCTGGCCCGGCCGGGCCGGAGGGTGCGGGACATGCAGTCGCGATTCCCTCGTCATGGAGAATTACACCGGCGTCAGCCATCCAAACCGGTCTGGCGTCACGCCGCGCTGCACGTCCACCAGTGCGGCGCGCAGTGCGCGGGTGACGGGCCCCACCCCGCCATCGGCCACGCGCACCTCGCGCTCCTGCCAGATCAGCGTGCCCACCCCGGCGAGCACCGCGGCCGTACCCGACAAGGCCGCCTCGCCACTCGCCACCCACTCCAGCGTCTCATCCACCGTCACGATGCGCTCCTGCACCGCGTAACCCAGATCGCGGGCGAGCGTCAGCAGCGAATCGCGCGTCACGCCGTGCAGGAAGGAGGAATCGAGACTGCGCGTCACGATCTGGCGATCCCGCAGCAGCAGGAAATTGGCGGCGCCGGTCTCCTGCACCTCACCGTTCGGACAAAACAGCACTTGGTCCGCCTGGTGCTCGCGGCGCGCCGCAAGCGTCGGCCCGAGAGCCGCCGCATAATTGCCGCCGGTCTTGACCACGCCCAGGTGCGGTGCCGAGCGCGGCGCGGGTTCCATCAGGATGCGCAGCGGCTTCATGCCGCCGGCAAAGTAGTCCCACACCGGACTCGCCAGCACCACCAGCGTCGCCTGGTCGGCCGGAGTCGCGGCAGCGCCGATATTGGGCGTGGTGCCAAACAGCAGCGGCCGCACGTACAGCGAGCCCGGTGACTCCGGCACTTCGCCCCGGCTGCGATCCACCAGCGCCATCACCATGCGCTTCACAAAGGCGGCGTCGGGTTCCGGCAGCACCAGCAGGCGCGCACTCTGCCGCAGTCGTTCGACATGGCGATCCAGACGAAAGATGTGGATGCCACCATCGGCGCGGCGATACGCCTTGAAGCCCTCGAAGCACGAACTGCAGTAGTGCAGTGCATGCGCCGCCGGGTGCAGCGACAGCGCGCTGGTGGCGGTCAGCTCAAAGTCGGACCAGGCGCCACCCTTGAAGGTGGCGACGGCCATCAGATCAGTAAACACGCTGCCAAATGGCGCGGTCCGTGGGTCGGGCTTGCTCATGGGGGAATTATAGGGGAATAGTGCCGTGATTGGCCCTTACCGCCGTCCAGATCGGCGACTTCTGCCGCAGAATCGCTGCTGTCCGGCAAAAAACCCCCGGCCTGGCGCGTCCACAATGTCTCGTAAAGGCCGCCCTGCGCCAGCAGCTGCGCGTGGGAGCCATCCTCGACAATGCGGCCGTTGTTGAATACCAGGATGCGGTCCAGATTAGCGATCGTGGACAGTCGATGGGCGACGACCAGGACGGTGCGACCGCGCATCAGTTCACCCAGACTTTCCTGGATGGCCCGTTCGGTCACCGAGTCGAGGCTTGAGGTCGCCTCATCCAGGATCAGAATCGGTGCGTTTTTCAACACGACGCGCGCGATGGCGACGCGCTGACGCTGGCCGCCGGAGAGCTTGATGCCGCGCTCGCCCACCAGCGCCGCGTAGCCGCCCGGCGCACTTTCGATGAACTCATGGGCATGGGCCTTGCGCGCGGCCGCGACCACCTCCGCGTCGCTCGCCCCCTGGCGCCCATAACGGATGTTCTCCATCAGGCTGCGATGAAACAGACTCGGGTCCTGAGGAATGAGGCCCAGGTGGGCGTGCAGCGACTCCTGCGTCATCTGCCGGATGTCCGTGCCATCGATCAGCACGCGCCCCGACTGCGGCTCGTACAGGCGCAGGATGAGACTGACGAATGTGGACTTGCCCGAACCGGAGTAGCCCACCAGTCCGACGCGCTGCCCGGCCGGAATGCGCACCGAGAGGTCGTGGAACACGGTCGCGCCGCCTTCATAGGCGAACTTCACATGCTGCAGCTCGATCGCGCCGTGGGGGATATGCGCGGGTCGCGCATCGGGAAGATCCACGATCTCATGCGAGCGGATGATGGTCTGGACCCCGTTCGTGACATTGCCGACGTACTCGAAGAATTCGAGGAACCGGCGACTCAGATTGCGCGCCTCGTTGATGATGAGCAGCGCGGTGGTGGCCGCCATGACGAATTCCGCCACCGTGATGCGGCCGCGGCTCCACAGCGACAAGGCATAGTACAGCGTGCCTACCTTGAGGATCAGGGCAGCGATGAACTGGAACCAGCGCACCCGCTCGGAGTAGTGATTGGAGCGCTGGATGGTGATGAGCTCGTGGCTGAGCTGGCGATCGAGGTAGCGGCGCTCAAAGCCCAGTCGCGCGAACAGCCGCGTATTGGTGAGGTTCGTGACCGCATCCACGACCTTGCCGGTGGTGTCGCTGCGCGCAGCCGCGGCGGTCACCGCGAAGGGCCGCGCCCGCGTCGCCAGGAACCACGACAGGCTGACGAAGCAGGCGGCCCATACGCCGACGAATATCGCCAGGCCCGAATCGGCGGACCACAGCACGATCGTCGCCACGACGAACACGATGGCCATGGGCCAGAAATCAAATATGACGGCCCATACGGTCTGCGATACACCCAGTGAGGTCTCACTGATCTTGTGCGCCAGGGCGCCGGCGAAGTCGTTATGCAGGTAGCGGTGCGAGTGGTGCTGCAGATAGGCGTAGAGCGCCCGGGTGACCGCGTGCCGTTGTCGCGGACCGACGGTGACCTGGCAATAACCTGCGGCGCGACTGGCCAGCACCTCGACCACCGCGAGTCCCACGAACAGCATCAGGGGATGCAGCAGCGGACCGGTGAGCAGCGGCCCCCCCGCGTGGCCCGCGGTCACGGCGCGGATGATGCGCCCCATGGCATAGGGAATGAGGATGCCGCAGGTCGAGTTCACGGTCTCGAACAGGACCATCCCCGCGTACCACCAGCGGAACTCGCGGACAAAATAGCCGACGAATCGCAGCGGTGTGGCCGGCAGCGCCGGCGCATCAGGGGCGCGGGTAAAGGGGGGTGCAGCCGTCATGACATTGACCCCAGTGTAGTGCAATGCGCCATGACGGCCAGCGGCCTGGTTGTATATACAGGCCTTAAGTCACGCCTGGGTCTACGGAGCGGCGGCGGGCCGCAACAAGGCCGCCGCCCGATCCAGCTGATCGCTGTAGGCGGCGAGCGCTGCGGCGGTCCGGCGGGCGTAGTCCTCGGCTGTGGCCCATTGCCCCTGTTCAATGGCCTCACGGACGCCAGGCAGCGTCTTGGCGCCGTAGCCGGTCAGCACGCCCGGGGCGTAGATCAGGTTGGTATACCAGCTGCGCCCCGGCAGGCCCCGCGGATCGGTCAGCGAGCGCTCGAGCGCGCGCAGCAGTGCATTGACCGCCTGGGCGCGCTCGCCGCTGAGCGTCGCACCGGCGGACAGCTGTACCGCGTATGCGGTATCGAACGCCCGGGCGGCAGCGCTCAGGCGGGTCACGGCATTGTCCAGCGGAGTCAGATCCAGAAACGGGACGGGGACTTCCGACTTCGGCGCCAGAATCGGCCGCTGCGGGTCGGCGGCCAGCTCGAACACGTGCGCATCGATCATGGATGCCAGATCCGCCGCGTGCTTGCGCCGGGTGTCCGTCAACGCGTGCAGCTGGCGCACGTAGCCGTCGATCCGCTGCGCCACGGTGGCCGCCTGCTGCGGCAGCAATTGCGCGTCGGCCACCCGCAGCATCAGCCGACCGTTGGTCTGTGCCAGGGCGATGCCGTACTTGAAGTCCGGATCGCCGAAACGCACGTAATGATCGAAGGTGTCGTACCGGGAGTGATAAACGCCCGACTGATCCGCCTCCCCGCCGTACTCCACCGACAGAGTCGCGATGCCGAGGTGCTGCAGGAAGGGCGTGAAGTCGGACCCGGAGCCGAGCGCGTCGAGCAGCAGATCGCCGCCGCCGGAGGCGGCATCGCTCGCGGCGTGCGCATCCGGATCGGCCGTGCCGCCCATGGCCTCCACGAGCGTGCGCGCGCGCAGCCGCGCCTGCACGCTGACGCCGGTCTCAGGATCCATGACCACGGCGGCCACCTGGTTCAGCAGATGCTGCAGCGAGTCGCTGCCGCCGGCGCTCAAGAAGCCGCGTCCGTTCTCATCGGAGTTCAGATACAGCACGGCCTTTGCCTGCAGCTCCTGCGCATGGGTCTCCGCCCACTCGGTCGAGCCCAGCAGCCCCGGTTCCTCGCCATCCCAGCTGGCATACACCAGGGTGCGCCGGGGTCGCCAGCCGTTTTTCAGGAGGCCCCCGATCGCCCTGGCCTCGGCAAGCTCCGCTACGGCGCCGGCCAGCGGGTCCCAGGCGCCCTCGACCCACCCGTCGTGATGGTTGCCGCGGATCACCCATTCATCGGGGAAATCCCGCCCGGGCAGCGTTGCGATGACATCGTAAATCGGCTTTGAGCTCCAGTCAGATTTCACCAGCAGGTGCACCTTGGCCGCGCCAGGTCCCAGGTGATAGGTGACCGGCAAGGAGCCGCGCCAGGCCTGGGGCGCCACCGGCCCCGTCAGCGCCGCGAGAATGGGCTGCGCATCGGCCCACGAAATTGGCACGACCGGAATCTTCATGAGCGTCGTCGCATCCTTGATCGCAAGGCGCGTCGCCCCGGCCGTCGCACCGACACCGGGCGTGAGCGGATCTCCGGGATACAGCGGTATGTCGGCCACCGAACCGCGCTGGATGCCGGCGGCCGGACGCCACCCGCCTTGCGGGTAGGCATCGCCCGCGGCGTAGCCATCCTCGTGCGGATCCGAATAGATCAGGCAGCCGACCGCACCATGTTCATGGGCGAGCTTTACCTTCAGGCCGCGCCAGCCACCGCCGTAGCGCGCCAGCACGATCCTGCCCGTGACGCTGACGCCGTGGCGCGCCAGCTCCTGGTAATCCGCATCCATGCCGAAATTCACATAGACCACATCCGCCGTGACGTCGCCGTCGGCACCGTAGACGTTGTACGCGGGCAGCGCGCCGGGAACGGCGCTGCCCGCATCGCCGGCAATCGGTGGTTCGATGAGCTGGGCCACATGCTGCACCGGGCTCACCAGTTCCACCCGTTCGGTAAGCGGCGTCGGATAGAGCACCTGGAAGGTTTCGATGCGCGCGTTCCAGCCCCAGGAGGCCAGCATATCGCGCATTTTTTCGGCGTTGCGCCGGTCGTGCGGCGAGCCCACATTGTTGGGCGCGGCAGCGAGGTCCTGCAACCAGGCGCGAAGATCGGCCGCATCGAGGCCGGCATCGAGTTTCTTCTCGATCGCAAGCTCTGCGCTGCTGCCCGCGGCATCGAACCCGATCAGGTTGTCAGCGGCCGACGCGAGGGTCGGCGTCGCGAGGCACGCGCTCACGAGGGCTGTCATGAGACCCCTGGCAGCGCGGCATTGGTCGAATTTCAAAGCCTGACTCCTTGGCAACGCGGGCTTGCGGCCCGCTCAATCGATGAGACGCTGCGACAGATAGACGAATTCCAGCGCCAGCCGTCGTGCGCGTTCACGCAGATCCGCAGCGGCCGAATGTCCGCCTTCAACATTCTCATAATAGAGGAACGGCATGTGCAGTGCTTCGAGCTTGGCCGCGTACTTGCGGGCATGACCGGGATGCACGCGGTCATCCTTGGTGGAGGTGAGAATGAAGACTTCCGGGTAATCCTTGCGGAAGTGCAGATTCTGGTACGGCGACATCTTCTCCAGCCAAGCGCGCTCCCGCGGCACCTGCGGGGACCCGTATTCATCCACCCAGGAGGCGCCCGCCAGCAGCTTGTCGAAACGCAGCATGTCGAGCAGCGGCACCTGCACGACTGCGGCATGAAACAGCTCGGGCCGCTGGGTGAGCATGACGCCCATCAGCAGGCCGCCATTGGATCCGCCCTCGATTCCCAGGCGGCGCGTCGTGGTGATGCGCCGTGCAATCAGGTCTTCGGCGACGGCAATGAAGTCGTCGTACACCACCTGCCGGTGCGTCTTCAGTCCCGCCTCGTGCCAGGCGGGACCAAACTCCCCGCCGCCACGGATATTGGCGAGCACGTACACCCCGCCGCGTTCCAGCCACAACTTCCCGGTGGTGCCGAGGTACCCGGGCAGCATGGAGACGTTGAATCCGCCATAGCCGTACAACAATGTCGGGGCGGTACCATCGGCCTTGAAGTTCCGGGACCGCACCACGAAGTACGGCACCTTGGTGCCATCCTTGGACGTGGCCTCAAGTTGCTGCACCGTAAAGCGCTCGCCGGCAAACTTAGGCTGCAGGCTCTTGACCGGACGCGCCGCGAGCGTCGACACCGCGACTTCGTACAAGGTGGCGGGCTGCAGGAAATCCTCGTAAGTGACGAACGCCGTGTCGCTGTTTTCGTCCGCGGTGGCAACGCCGACCGAGCCATTCGCCGGCAGCGCGATGGCGCTCATCGTCCACACCCGGTCATCGAATTGCAGGCGCAGCAGCCGGCCCTTCACATCGGAAAACAGGGCCACGAGCACGCCGCCGTGAGTGACTGCGACCTGCTCGATCGAATCGCGCGGGCCCGGGACCAGCAACGTGCGGATGGGCGGCTGCGCCAAGGTGACGGCAGCCAGCGGCATGGACAGCAGCGAGCCGGTTTTGAAGGTCTGACCGCCGATCTGCCAGTCCTGGCGGATCAGGAACACGAGCTCGCCGTGGCTGATGCCCTGCAGGTCCACTTTGGGCGGCAGCGTCATGGGCTGCGGCGCGCCAGCGCCCGGGGTCGTGCCGACCAGCAGATAATCGGTGCTGAAGAAGGATCGGGCACGGCCCAGGAGCAAAAGGTGGTCGTGCCGGTCGCCGTCAAGTCGGGCGGGGGCGACCGCCACATCGTGCGCTTCGCCGCGGTACAGTTCGCGCGCCTGCGCCAGCGGCTCACCGCGATGCCATTCCTTGACGATATAGGGGTAACCGGACTCGGTCAGCGAATGCTCGCCGAAGTTCGTGGCCACGAGCAGAGTGTCCGCGTCCTTCCAGCTCACATCGGATTTGGCTTCCGGCAACACGAAGCCATCGGCGACGAACTGTCGGGTGCGCAGATCAAATTCGCGCACGACCTGCGCATCCTGGCCGCCATCGGACAGGCTGATCAGGCAGCGCGGACCGTTGTCGGGCTGGCAATCCACGCCCTTGTAAACCCAGCTGCGTCCCTCAGCCTTGCCCAGAGCATCCACATCCAGCAGCGTCTCCCAGTGTGGCGATGCGGTTTCGTAGGATGCCAGCGGCGTACGGCGCCACAGCCCGCGCACGTGCTGATCGTCCTGCCAGAAGTTGTAGACCAGGCCGCCGCGCAGCGTGCCGTAGGGAATACGGCTGCGATCCTCGAGAATGGCCAGCGCCTGGCTGTACGCAACCTGGTAGCGCGGATCGGTGGTCAGGCGCTTGAGCGAGCGCGCGTTCTGCTGCTGCACCCAGGCGAGCGCGCGCTTACCCTCGATATCCTCGAGCCACAGGAACGGATCGGCGCCGGCCACCGCCAGGCCCAGGGACGCTATTGCTGCCAGCATGGATTCCTCTCCGTCGGACGGTTCAGCAGTCCGGGACATTGACGGCCAGACCCCCTTGCGAAGTCTCCTTGTAGATCGTCGACATGTCGTGACCGGTCTGGCGCATGGTGGCGATGACCTGATCGAGCGACACCTTGTGGGTGCCATCGCCGCGCATCGCCAGGCGAGCGGCATTGATCGCCTTGACCGAGCCCATGGCATTGCGTTCGATGCAGGGGATCTGCACCAGGCCCGCCACCGGATCGCAGGTCAGTCCGAGGTTGTGCTCCATGCCGATCTCGGCGGCGTTCTCGATCTGTTCGTTGGTGCCATGCAGCGCGGCCACCAGTCCCGCCGCGGCCATCGAGCAGGCGACGCCGACTTCTCCCTGACAGCCCATATCGGCGCCGGAGATGGAGGCGTTGCGCTTGTACAGCATCGCGATGGCGCCGGCCGTGAGCAGGAAGCGCACGATGCCCTCCTCGCTCGCACCGGATTCGAAGCGTTCATAGAAATGCAGTACGGCGGGCACGATGCCGGCCGCGCCATTGGTGGGCGCAGTGACCACGCGACCGCCGGCGGCATTCTCCTCGTTGACCGCGAGCGCCCAGGCGTTCACCCAGTCGAGCACCACCAGCGCGCCCTGCGGGGCGTTGCCTTCGGTCAGAGTGCGGTACATTTTCGGCGCCCGGCGCCGGACTTTCAGGACGCCCGGCAGCACTCCGGTCTGGCGCAGGCCGCGCGCCACGCACGCCTGCATGACCTGCCAGATGGCGAGCAGCTGCTCGCGGATCTCAGCGGGCGTGCGCCAGGTGCATTCGTTGGCCAGCATCAGCTCGAAAATCTCCAGGCCGTGCTCGCGGCACAGCGCCAGCAGTTGCGCTCCTGAGGTGAAAGGGTAAGGCGGCGCGCCTGCCGGTCCGGCACTTTCGGGTTCATCGCCGCGCACGATGAAGCCGCCGCCCAAGGAGTAGTAGTCATCCTCGGCGAGGCGCGCGCCGGCGGCCCCGAGCGCCGTGAATCGCATGCCATTGGTATGCCGCGGCAGCCGCTCCGAGCGCATGAACAACAGCTGCATCGGCTCATCGAAATCAATCAGGTGCTGACCCAGCAGCGCCAGCTGTCCGCTGCTGCGGATGCGCTGCAGCGTCGGTTCCATGCTGTCCGGATCGACGGTGCGCGGATCCGCGCCCGTGAGTCCGAGCAGTACGGCACGGTCGGTGCCGTGGCCGCTGCCGGTCAGGGCGAGGGAGCCGTACAGGCGAATGACGACTTCGCGCGTCTGCTCAAGGAGCCCGGCGGCTTGCAGCCGCAGCGCAAAGTCGCGCGCCGCCCGCATCGGGCCCATGGTGTGCGAACTGGAGGGTCCGATGCCGATCTTGAAGATGTCGAATGTGGAGAGGCTCATGCCTACCAGATGTGCACGCGTTTGTCGGGCGGCAGATACATCTTGTCACCGGGCTTGACGCCGAAGGCTTCGTAGAAGGCGTCCTGGTTGCTCAACGGCAGCGAGCCGCGTGCCGCATACGGTGAGTGCGGATCGGACTTCAGATACACGACCTGCTGCTTGTCGCGCACCTTGCCGGCCCACACCTGCGCGAACGCCAGAAAGAATCGCTGATCGCCGGTATAGCCATCGATGACCGGCGCCTGCTGGCCCTTCAGGGACAATCGATAGGCCTTGTAGGCGACGGCGAGGCCGGAGTTGTCGGCGATGTTCTCACCCAACGTCAGCTTGCCGTTGACTTTGTAGCCCGGCATGGCCTGGAAGGCATCGTACTGGGCTACCAGGGCCGCGGTCTTGGCGGCGAAGCGCTTGTGATCTTCCTTGGTCCACCAGTCGCGCAGATTGCCGGTGGCGTCGAACTGGCTGCCCTCATCATCAAACCCGTGGCTCATCTCATGACCGATCACCGCGCCGATGGCGCCATAGTTGGCGGCATCATCTGACTTGGGATCGAAGTTGGGCGGCTGCAGAAAGGCCGCCGGAAATACGATTTCATTGAGATCAGGCCGGTAATAGGCGTTGATGGTCTGCGGCGTCATCAGCCATTCGTTGCGATCGACGGGCTTGCCGAGCTTGCCCAGCTGGTAGGCAAACTCGAACTCGTTCGCGCGCATGACATTGCCGATGAGGTCGTCACGCCGGAAGACGAGCCCGCTGTAATCGCGCCAGCGGTCCGGATAGCCGATCTTGCGGTTCAGCCGGTCGAGTTTCGCCAGAGCCTGCTGCTTGGTCTTAGGCCCCATCCAGTCGAGCGACGCCACATCCTGGCGATAGGCCGCCAGCAGATTGCCGACCAGCTGCTGCATGCTCGCCTTGGTCGAGGGCGGGAAGTACTTGGCGACGTACACCTTGCCGAGCCCTTCACCGATCGAGTCTTCCACCAGGGCAATGCCACGCTTCCAGCGCGGCCGGTCCACGGGTGTGCCGCGCAGTGCCGTGCCGAAGAATTCGAAATTCGCGTTCACGAAGTCCTTGGGCATGTAGCCCGCGTACTGCATGAGCACGTGCCAGCGCAGGTAGCTTTGCCACACCGACAGTGGCTCAGTCTCGATCATCTCGCCAAAGGCCTTGAAGTAACTGGGCTCACCGACAATGACGTAATCGGTTTTGCCGCTGATGCCGGTATCGGTCAGGTACACATCCCAGTGATAGCCCGGGGTCTTGCCGTCGAGCGCGCTTAAGGCAACCTTGTTGTAGGTCTTGACCGGATCGCGCAGTGCCGTGCGGGTCCACTGCGCCGTGGCGATGCGGGTCTCCAGTTCCAGCACCGACTTGGCCTGGAGCGCGGCATTGGGAAGGCCGGCGAGCCCCAGCAGCTTTTCGACGGATTGCTGATAGCGGCCGCGGATCTCGACCAGGCGCGGATCGTCATGCTTGAGGTAGTAGTCGCGATCCGGCATGCCCAGGCCGTCCTGGTCGACATCGGCCGCCACCCGCGTGACATCACGGCTATCCGGATTCACGCCCACCCCATAGGGTGTCGAGACCCCGATACGGTGCAGATGCGCGAACAGCGCGGGCAGTTCACGCTTGGATTTCAGGGCGTCGATGCGGGCGAGCTCCCCCTTGACGGCACCGAGTCCTGCCGCCTCCACAGCGTTCTCGTCCATGAAACTCGCGTACAGGTCGCCGATCTTGCGCGCTTCGGAATTAGCCGGCGCCGCGGTATCTTTCGCGGCTGTCTCGATCAGCCCGCGCAGCTGCTCGAGGCTCTTGTCGAGCAGCTCGCTGGCGATGGAGACGCTGGAGCGGTCTTCCGGAATGGGCGTGGTTTTCAGCCAGTGCCCGTTCGCGTAGTCGTAGACGTCGTCCTGCACCCGCACCGTCTTGTCCATCGCCGCCACATCAAGGCCCAGCGCCTTCGGGGCGGGCACCTGGGCCTGTGCTGCGGCGCCGAACAAACCCAAGGCCAATATGGTGCTGATCTTCAATGTCATGACTCCGTGATCGAATGGCCGATTATAGCGTTCATGCGGCTGCGCATCACACCACAGCCCTGCGCCGCAGCAGCGGCATGTCAAATTGTGTCGCTGACGATGCTCCATTCCGGCGCAATGTGCGCTTCCACACATACGCGGTGCAGCCATCTTCCTCTTACAGTGAAACTGCGACACCAGGTAGTTTCGGCAAAGCTCCGGGCCTGCTAGATTCATCCAAGCCATGAGTGTATCCAAGAACTGGACGTTTCCTGCTGCTCTGCAACCCAGACCAGACAAGGTTCCGTTCGACCTGGAATCGGCACTGCAGTCGGTAGTCATGGTGCATGCGGAAATCCCCGACGGCGCCTTCACCGCGCCGCTGCTGGGCACTGAGCGCATCGGCAGCGGTGTGGTCATCGGCGAGGATGGCATGGTCCTCACCATCGGCTACCTGATCACCGAGGCGCGCACCGTGTGGCTGTCCACGCATGACGGCCGTGCCGTACCCGGGCATGTCGCAGGATACGATCAGACTTCCGGATTCGGCCTGGTCCAGCCGCTCGGCGATCTGGGCGCGCCGGTCCTGCAGCGCGGCTCCTCGGCCGGGCTCGAGGTCGGCGCCCATGCCATCGTCATCGGCCATGGCGGGCTCGCGCATTCGCTGAACGTCCAGGTCACGGCACGGCGGGAATTTGCCGGACATTGGGAATACCTGCTGGATGATGCGATTTTCACGGCCCCCGCGCATCCGCAGTGGGGCGGGACGGCGCTGGTGGGCACGGACGGCCGGCTGCTGGGAGTCGGGTCGCTGCTGGTCGAGGAATCCACTCGCGATGAAACCTTCGAGGCCAACCTGTTTGTGCCGGTCGACCTGCTGGACCCGATCCTGGACGACATGCTGCGCACCGGGCGGCCGCTGCAGACACCGCGGCCATGGCTGGGAATGTATGCAACCGAGCAGCAGGGCCGACTGGTCGTCGGTGCGCTGGCGCAGGATGGTCCGGCACATCGTGCCGGCGTGCGCGTGAATGATGAAGTCACCGCGGTGGCCGGTCGCGGGGTCGCGGGGCTGGCGGATATGTTCCGCAAAGTGTGGAGCATCGGCCCGGCCGGCGCCGAGATTCCGCTGACACTGACCCGCGGTGCGCAGACCTCGCAGGTGCGGGTACATTCCGCGGATCGCTACGACTATCTGCTCAAGCCGCAGCGGCACTGAGGATGCGCATGAGCGCTTCGGCCACCCGCGCCACGTCCTCATCGCGCATGGCGGGAAACAGCGGTAACGTCAGAATATTGCGGCCGAGGTATTCGGCGAGCGGAAAATCACCGGGCTTGAACCCCAGCCTGCGGTACAGCGCAAACAGGTGCATCGCCGGATAATGCACGCCGGTCGCAATGCCGGCCGCCAGCAGCTGCTGCATGACCTGCGCGCGGGTGACCCGCAGGCGCTGCTCCGGCAGCACCACCTGAAACATGTGCCAGTTGCTGTTGGCGAAGTCCTCCACCGGCAACTGCAGCCCCAGGCCCGCGGCGTCGCGAGCGCGCAATTGCGCGAAATACAGCCGCGCGAGCTCCCGGCGTCGCGCATTGAACTGCGACAGGTGTGGCAGCTGCCCGAGTCCGACCCGCGCCGCCACATCGGTGAGATTGAACTTGCCGCCCGCGACCTCGACCTCCATGCCGTCAAAGCCGCTGCGCACCACACCCTGCAGCCGATACTGCTCCGCGAGGCGCGCCTCGCGCTCGTCATTGAGCACCAGGCAGCCGCCCTCGATGCTGGTGATGTTCTTGTTCGGATGAAAACTGATCGAGACCAGATCGCCGCGCGCGCCGATCGGCTGTCCGTGGTAGTGACTGCCCATGGATTGGGCGGCATCCTCGATCACGCGCAGCCGGTGCCGGCGCGCAATGCCGTACAGGCCGTCGCGGTCCACCGGCAGTCCCGCCAGATCCACCGGCAAGAGCGCGCGCGTGGCGGGCGTGATCGCCGCCTCGATGCGATTCAGATCGATGTTGCGGGTCACCGGGTCGACATCCACGAACCGCGGCGTCGCGCCGACCGCGAGAATGACGTTGCTGGTGGCGACCCACGACAGGGGCGTCGTGACGACCTCATCGCCGGGACCCACTCCCGCGATGCGCAGCGCCACCTCCATGGTACCGGTGCCGGAATTGAAGGCCCGCACCGGGCGGCCGCCGAAATAGCTGCTCAAGGCGGCCTCAAATGCCTTCACCTGAGGGCCCGAGGTGATCCAGCCGCTGCGCAGCACCTCGCATACACCCTGGATGGTGGCCTCATCGATGCTCGGCCGGGTCATGGGCAGAAAGTCAGGCGGCGGCGCGCTCATGAGTGCTGCATTCTCGCCAACATGAAAACGCCCGCGCAAATCAGGCCAATCGCCACGAACTTGCCGGCAGTGAAGGCCTCGCCGAACAGCGCAGCGGCAGCGAACGCATTGACCACGTAACCGATCGACAGCATCGGGTAGGCCACGCTCACCGGCACCCGCGACAGCGCCCCGAGCCAGACGAACAGGCTGACCACGTAGCAGCACATGCCGATCCACAGCGGCACCGCGCCCAGCAGCTGCAGGGCTGCGCTCCAGGAAATCTTGCCGGAATCGCCGATCAGCTCGCCGCTATGGCGGGTCGCGGCCTTCAACAACAATTGCGCGCCCGCGTTCAGCAGCACGCCACCCAACACCAGACACCAGCTGATCCAGGTCATTGCCGGCTCACAATGTAGGTTTTGGGCGAACTCGCTCGAATCACCATGGGAAATCCTTCATCCTGCATCAGCTGGTAGGTCTTCTGCTCCACCACCGCCAGCGCCTGGCCACTGTGTTGCCATACCGGCGCGAATGCCGCCAGGGTGGCTATGGAGCGGGCGGGCTCAAGTGTCTGGCCAAAGTTCAGTTCGCCGCGGAATTCGACCAGCGTCACGGGGTGTCTCAGGTAAAAGGTCAGGCTCTGATCATACGTGCGCACGCTGTACACCGGTACATCCCGGCGCAGGGAGTCGGGCAGCTGCGCATACAGGGCGGCGCCTGAATACAGCGGCGCCACCACCGCCGCCGCCCACATCGCCGCGCACCAGGCCGCAAAGCCCCCCACACCGATCGCCAGCATCGGGCGTATGCCGTCGGCGCGGCTGCGCCATGCCGCGATACCGCCGGCCAGGCAGCAAAGGCCCATCACCACCAGGGCCGGTCGAATGTTCAGAAAGTACGGCCCCTTGTGCGCGTCATACAGGGCGGGTGCGGCCAGGATCCGCGGCAGCAGCAGCGCCCCGGCGAGCAGCAGCGCGCCCAGCACCACCATGCCGATGCCCGTTGCACGAAGATCCGCGCTCAGGCGCGGCAGCGGCGCGGTCGCCATCAGAAGGGCGAGGAGCGGAAACATCGGCAGGATGTAGGTACTCAGCTTCGAGTCGGACGCGGAAAAGAACATGAAGATGACCACACACCAGATCCAGGCGAAACGCCGCAGGTCGAAGCCGGGACGGACGCTGCCGCGACGCCAGTCCGTGCACAGCGACCGCAGCGCCGGCAGCAGCCACGGCAGGATGCCCGCCAGCAGTATCGGAATGAAGTACCACCAGGGCTGGTAGCGATCCTCGATCTTCGTCAAGAAACGCTGCAAGTGTTCCCGGATGAAGAAAAACTGGAAAAACTGCGGCAACCGGTGCTGGATCAGGATCAGCCACGGCAGACACAGGATGGCGAACAGCGCGGCGCCGCGCGCCAGCAGCAACCGCCGCCACGGCGCCCAGTCCCGCTGCAGCAGCGAATAGGCGACGAGTGAGAGGGCCGGCAGCACGCCGGCAATCAGGCCCTTGGTCATGAACGCGCAGGCGATGCCCACCCAGGCGAGCAGCATCCACCCCCGCCAGCGCTCGGCGCGCTGCGCGGTGCAGAAGGCGGCGAACGTCAGCGTCATGAACAACGTCAGGCTCATGTCGAGCGTCAGCTGATGGCCGAGCAGCACGAACCACAGCGAGCTGCCGAGCATGAGGGCACCGCGCGCCGCGGCTTGCGCGCCCCATTCGCGTCGGATCAGCGCCCAGATGACGTACAGCGTCGCGAGCGCACACAGTCCCGTATAGAGCCGCGCCGCCCAGTCATTCAGGCCGAATACCGCCTCGCTGATGGCGGTGGCCCAATATTGCAGCGGTGGCTTTTCGATATAGACCAGTCCGTTCAGATGCGGCACGACCCAATCGCCACTCGCGAGCATTTCGCGCGAGATTTCCGCGTAGCGCCCTTCATCGGGATTGAACAGACCACGAAACCCGAGGCCGACCAGCCAGATCGCCGCACACGCGGCGAACAGCGCCCGCAACGCGCGCGGGCTCACGCCGGGCCGCCCTGGGCTGCCAGTGTTCCCGACCTTCCCGGCACCGTCCCCCACACCAGTTCATGGCGTGCGATACGCGCGTCATCCAGACCCTGGTGGTAATCGCGCAGCGATGTCAGCAGCACTCCGGCTTCGCGCCAGCGCCGCAGCAGCCATTCAAACTGCGGCAGCAGTTTCTGACCTTCCAGCTCAGCATGCAGCGTGAAGACATGGGTGTCGGTGACACCGGCACGCGACTCGCGCAGCAGCCGCTTCGCCGCCGCCGGCGCATCCATGCCATCCACGCCGATCAACTCATCGAAGGTCGGCAGTGTCGTCGGCAGCTGCATGCAGCGCCCCGGCACACCGCCCATCGTGGGCCAGAACGGGCTCGCGCCGCGCGCGTCACTGGCGTACGCGAGACCAAATTCGTGTTCTAGCTCCAGGACCTGGGCGTTGAGCTGCCAGCCGGCGGCCGCATGGGCCCGCGGTGCCACCCCGAACACGCCCTGGAAGGCCTGCAGCGCGCGCACAAATTCGCGGCGGGTCCATGCCGCATCGGCGTGCGCGACGCCGTCCTGCCAGCGCACGTGATCGTGGCAATGCACGCCGACCTCGAAGCCGGCGTCGCGCACCGCGCGCATGGCCTCCCCGCCCTTGAGGTCAATGCGCGGTCCGGGCAGCACGGTGCCGTACAGCAGCGTGCGGATGCCGTAATGTTCCACCACGCTGGTGCGCCGCACCTTGCCGAGAAAGCCGCGCCGGAACACCCGCTTCAATGCGCGGCCGGTGTGATCGGGTCCCAGGCTGAAGAAAAAGCTGGCGCCCGCCTGCGCCCGGCGCAGCGCCGCCACCAGGCGCGGCACCCCTTCGCGGGTGCCGCGCAGCGTATCGACATCGATCTTCAGGGCGATCCGGCGCGTCTCCACGGTGAATCAGTTGGCGTCGACCAGGGCGCGGGCTTCCTTGAGGTCGGCCTTGTAGGACTCAAACACCTTGCGCAGTGCCGTCGGCATATCGACCTGCGGCTTCCACCCCAGCTCCTCGACCGTATTGTTGATCCAGGGTCGACGGGCGCGCACGTCCTGGTAGCCGGCCCCATAGTATTTTTCGGCGGTCACGTCGATCACTTTGACGGGCTTGGCGAACTGCGCGTACTCGGGAATCGACTTGGCGGTCGCCAGCATCATCTCGGCGAGCTCGCGGATCGACAGATCGTTGGCCGGATTGCCGATGTTGTAGATCTTGCCGGAAGCAATGCCGTCCTTGTTGGCGATGATCTTCAGCAGGCAGCTGATGCCCTCGGAGATATCGGTGAAGCAGCGGCGCTGCGTGCCCCCGTCGACCAGCTTGATGTCCTCGCTGCGCACGATGTTGCCGAGGAACTGCGTGAGCACGCGCGAGCTGCCCTCCTTCGCCGTCATCATGCGATCCAGGCCCGGTCCGATCCAGTTGAAGGGCCGGAACAGGGTGTGATCGAGCTTGCCCTCCTGGCCATAGGACCAGATCACCCGATCGAGCAGCTGCTTGCTGCAGGAGTAGATCCAGCGCGACTTGGGCACCGGCCCCAGCACCAACGGGGATTCATAGGGATGGAATTCCGCCTCCTGCGACATGCCGTAGATCTCGGAGGTCGAGGGGAACACCACCCGCTTGCGATGCTTCACGCACTGCCGGATCAGCGGCAGGTTCGCCTCGAAGTCCAGTTCAAACACCCGCAGCGGATCGGAGATGTAGGTGGCCGGGGTTGCGATCGCGACCAGCGGCAGCAGCGTGTCGCACTTGCGGATGTGATATTCCACCCACTCGCGATTGATGGTGATGTCACCCTCAAAGAAGTGGAAGCGCGGATGCCCCAGGACATTGGCGAGCCGATCCGATTCCAGGTCCATCCCGTAGACGTCCCAATCCGTTTCGCGGATGACGGCCTCGCTCAGGTGGTGGCCAATGAAACCATTGACCCCCAGGATCAGCAGCTTCTTCATGAAAGATTCCTTAAATCTTGCGCAGTAAAATCGAAGCGCCACGGCTGTGTGCCGAAGCGCACCTGAAAATCGGGGCCATCCAGTTCGACGCCATCGACCCGCACGCTGCCGATCAGCAATCGCACGCCATCGCGGCAATCCATGAACAGCCGGCCGTCCATCGCGTACAGGCACGGCGCTTGCGCCGGATGCCGCGCCGGCTCACCGCTCAGCCGGGAGCTGGTGAACAGCACTCGCCGGCCGTCTGCTTGAATGAAAGCCCCGGGGAACGGCGGCGCCACGGCGCGAATCATGGCGTGTACCCGCGCTGCCGGCCAGTCCGGATGAATGCGCCCATCTTCGGGCCGCCGCCCGCCGAAGTATGACCCGGCCGCCAGGTCCATGGGGCGGCCGGGCGGCGGCCCCAGCGCCATGCCGGGCAGCGCCGCCCTGAGCACGCGCGCAGCCGCGGCCGCCACCGCCATGGACACCGCCAGGGCGTCATCGTTCGGACCGATGGCGACGGCCTCCTGCGCGACGATGGGCCCGGCATCGGGACGGGCGACCATGTAATGCAGCGTCGCGCCGGTCTGGGTTTCGCCGTTGGCGATCGCCCAGTTGATGGGCGCACGGCCGCGATACCGGGGCAGCAGTGAGCCGTGCAGATTGAGCGCTCCCCAGCGCGGCAGTTCCAGCAGCGGCTGCGGCAGCATTGAACGATAGTAGAACGCCAGCACGTAATCGGGCGCGCTCGTGCGGATCTGGTCAAGCCACTGCGGGGCGGCGGGCTCTACCGGCGTCACCGTGGGCACGCCTTGCGACCTTGCCAGCTCCCCGACACTGCCAAACCAACGCTCCTCCCCGGGCTGATCCTCGTGCGTGAACAGCAGGGGTAACCGCACGCCGTGCTCCAGCAGCACCTGTAGGCAGCGGTATCCAACTTCACTGTAGGCAAATACGACGGCACTAAACACGGGTGGTTTCGAGCACCCGCAGGCGCTCGGGATCCGGTTCCTGGCTCGGCGCCAGCACGGCCGCGACCAGATAGCGCGGTCTGCCGCGAACCTGTTCGTAGGTGCGGCCGACATATTCGCCAATGAGTCCGATGCCGAACAGCGCCAGTCCCAGCAGGAAGAACACGATGGCGAACAGGGTGAACACACCCTGCACATCCGGCCCATGCAGGATGCGATCCAGGATCAGGTAGAGAAACAGCAGCAGCGAAACACCCGAAACGATCATGCCGAGCATCGAGAACAGCTGCAGCGGCACCACCGTGAAGCCAGTCATCAGGTCAAAGTTCAGCCGGATCAGCTTGTAAAAGGAGTACTTCGATTCCCCGGCATGACGCGCCTCATGCCGCACCTCGATTTCCACCGGATTTCGCGCATACAGATACGCGAGCGCCGGGATGAAGGTATTGACCTCCTCCGAGGCATTGACGGCATCGATGACGGGACGCGAATAGGCCCTGAGCATGCAGCCCTGATCGGTGATGCGGATGGGCGTCATGCGATCCCGGAGCGCATTGATGCGTCGCGACAGGAAGGTGCGCGCCCAATGGTCCTGGCGCCCCTTGCGGATGGTGCCCACGTAGTCATGGCCCGCATCGGCACTCGCCAGGAGATGGGGAATCTCCTCGGGTGGATTCTGCAGGTCGGCATCCAGCGTGATGATGACATCGCCTTGCGCCGCCTCGAAGCCGGCCATGATGGCGGAGTGCTGGCCGAAATTACGGCGGAACACGATGACCCGGGTATGACGCGGCCGCTGCTGATACTGGGCGCGCAGCAGCGCCACGGACTGATCCGTGCTGCCATCGTCCACGAACACACACTCCCAGCTGCAGGTCAGCTGGTCGAGAGTCGCGTATAGCCGGGTAAACAGCAGCGGGAGGTTGGCCTCCTCGTTGTATACCGGGACGACAATGCTGACGTGAGGGTGGTCTGTGCCTGACATGCCTGAATATCGGTCTCTTGGTGGTATTCTAATCCGCAAAATGGACGAGTACCGTTTCCAACTCGCCTCATCCCGTGACGCCGCAGCCATCGCGTCGCTGTCGCGTCGACTCATCGAAGCCGGGTTGCCGCCTGCCTGGCCGGCAGACCGCGTACTTTGCCACATCAAGCGCACCGATAGCGTGGTCCTGACGGCCCGCTGTGACGGTCCCGCGCCGGACTTCCTGGCCGGCTTTGCGATCATGCAATTCGCCGAGGAAAGCGCCCATCTGAATCTGCTGGCCGTCGCCACCGCGCATCAGCGGCGCGGACTCGGGCGAAGCCTGATGAACTGGCTGCACGAGAGCGCCCGGGTCGCGGGCACTTTTGCGCTGGGACTGGAACTGCGCGCCGGCAACCTCACCGCACGGCGCTTCTACGCATCGCTGGGCTACCAACCCAGCGGCGAGATCCGCGGCTATTACCAGGGCATCGAAGATGCCCTGCGCATGAGCTGCGATCTGCGCGTGGGTCGCGGCCTTACAGCGTGATGCCGACGGCCTTGGTTTCCAGCATGCTTTCCACGCCGGCCCGCCCGTGCTCACGGCCCCAACCGGACTGCTTGTAACCGCCGAAGGGCACGGCCGGATCCAGTCCCGCCCCGCCATTGACCTGCACGGTGCCGGCGCGAATCTTGCGGGCCAGCTTGTGGACGATGCCGACATCGCGGGTCCAGATATACGCCGACAGTCCATAAGTCGTGTCGTTGGCCACGCGAGCGATGCGATCGAGGTCATCATCATCGATGGGCATGGCGCAGATCACCGGCCCGAAGATCTCCTCGCGCACCACCTTCATGCTGCGGTTGGTCTGGGCGAGCACCGTGGGCTGGATGAAATAACCCTCGCTGCCCTGGCGCTGGCCACCGGTCACCACTTCGGCGCCCTCGCCGCGACCACCCTCAATGTAGCCGGTGACCCGGTCCATCTGTCCTTGCGACACCAGCGGCCCCAGATGCGTGTCCGGCTCCAGGCCCGGACCGACCTTCAGCGACTGGGCCATGCCCGAGATGCCCGCGACCACCTGATCGAAGACCTGCTTGTGAATGTACAGGCGCGAACCCGCCACGCAGATCTGCCCTGAATTGGCGAACACCGCCATGGCGGCACCGGGAATCGCGCGCGCCATATCGGCGTCGGGAAAAATGATGCTCGGGGATTTGCCGCCCAGTTCCAAGGTGACGCGCTTGAGGGTGGCGGCGGCGGCCTGCACGATCCATTTGCCCGTTGCCGTGGAACCGGTGAAGGCGATCTTGTCGACATCCGGATGTTCCACCAGCGCCTTGCCGGCAGGATCACCGTAGCCGGTGACAATGTTGACCACGCCGGGCGGGATACCGGCTTCGAGCACCAGCCGGCCGAGCAACAGGGCGCCAAACGGTGTGAGCTCGGCGGGCTTGAGCACCATGGTGCAGCCCGAGGCGATCACGGCGGCGACCTTGTCGGCTTCCATGGCAAAGGGGAAATTCCACGGTGTGATACAGCCCACCACACCGACCGGCTCATGCAGCGTGTAGGCAAGCTTGCCGGGCTCGGACAACTCCGGCACTTCGCCGTGCACCTTGCCGCTCCAGCCCGCGGTGTAGCGCAGGCCATTGGCGGTGCCCAGCGCGCCGGCAAATTTCGCCATGCCGAAGGGCATGCCGTTATCCAGGCTTAAGACCTCGCCGATTTCGTCGGCGGCCTGCTCGATGAGGTCGGCCAGTTTCCACAACAGCTTGGCGCGCGCCACCGGCGGCATGGCCGGCCAGGGGCCGTTTTCAAAGGCATGGCGCGCGGCGCGTACCGCGAGGTCAATGTCCTCGGCGCCACCGGCGGCGGCGTGCCCCAGCACCTTGCCGGTGGCCGGGTTCAATACTTCGATGCGACCGCCGCCTCGCGGTTCCACCCACTCATTGTTGATCAGCAGCCGGTGCTTCTGCCCGAGGAAGGCGAGCGTGCGGGAGAAGTCTGGTTTCAGGGCGGCGTTCATGGCTCGATCCTCACTTGGTGTCCTGCAGGCGCAGATGCGTCACGCCCTGGTCGTCGATGTACTCATGGTTGTTCTCGCACACGTACTCGAGCATCTCGTAGTTCGGAATCCGTCGGTAGGCGAAGGTAAACGTCCAGGGCTGCTCGAGGGTCACCGGATCCTCCACCGTGATCTGGTCATGCAGGATGTCCGGCGTCACCAGATGCAGGCGTTCGGTGATGCGCATCTGGTCGCTGTGCGGCATCTCGCTGTGCCCGAGCACCGACTCCTTCACCCCGACCGTATCGACCACCAGCGTCGCGCCGTCCCAATGCGCCACTGAGTGTCCGTAATAGCCCGGTGGCACTTCATCAATTTTCGGCTGGGTCTTGCCGATATAGATGCGGCGCACCTGCGAGAACGCCTCGGCAATGATCGTGACCTGCTTGGGGCTCTGCAGAATCTCCAGCGGGTAGATCGCCGACATCATCTCCGGCATGCCGTACGGCAGGCAGTCGACGCCGCTGCCCGCAATCGGCTCGCCCTTGGCATCCGAGGCGGCCTCCTTGGCGCGCTTGGCATCGTAGGGACCCTGGTACTTCGGCTTGAGCATCATCTTGCCGGCCGGCGGCGGCAGCGTCGCGGGGTCCGCCGCGGGAGCGCGTCCGAAGCCCCCATACCGCTGCCAGTCGCCGCTGAAGTCTGGCGGCGCGGCGCTGCCGCCGGCGGGCTGCGCAACGTCAGCGGCCTGTGCTGCGGCGATGCCCAGCGCCGCAATCGCGACCCAACTCATCGTTCGATAATTCATGATGGGTTCCTGCAGACCTTACGAGCGGGGGAAGACGCCAGTGCCCGGTGGATTGCCGTCACTCAACTCGCGGCCATCGGCAAGCGTCGCCTTCTCCAGCATCCCGCCGGGCTGGCCATTGCGCAGCGGATTGATGAGCAGCGTGACCTTGTCACCCTGTTTGATATCGCTGAACTTCCAGCCCACGCGCGTCAGCACATTCGGGCTCGCGCACTCGACCGTGTAGTGCTTGGCGGCGGTGCCATCTGCGACTTCAAGCTGGATGAAGACATGCGGATTGGTCCACTCGAACTTGAGCACCGTACCGCTGACCGTGACCCGGTTCTGATGATCGAACAGCGCAAAGGAATGATGGGCGAACGCCGGCGGCTCGGCCGCCACACCGAGCACGAGCAGCGTCGCGCCCGCGATCAGAACGTGACTTTTGAAAAACCTCGCCATGGTCCCCCTCCTGAAGCCTCAAGCCAGCGCAGCGGGCTTTTATGACATGGGTCGGCAGCGTCCGCAACGGCTATCGAACCGGGTTCACGAGGCGGGGCCGGTGCGCAATCGCTGCGCGAAATGCCAGGTATGTCCCTCGGGATCCAGAACCGAGTAGCCGCGGTCGCTCCAGTATTCGGCACCGTAATCGGTCGTCGCCAACTCGCGCACCACCACGGCGCCCAAGGCCCGGGCGCGGGCGAAATGCGCCTCGATGTCATCCACGTAGACAAACAGCCCCTGGGTGTTGGCCCCGTTGACTGACTTGGGTGAACGGGCCGGCGTGGGGCCATGCGAGCGCTCGCCGGCCACCATGACCACCGCCTCGCCAAAGGTCAGCTCCGAATGCCGGATTCCCCCGGCATCGTCGGGTACCTTGATGCGCACGACAAAACCGAAGGCTGCGACCAGCCAGTCGATGGCACGCACGGGATCCTGATACGCCAGCGACGAGGAAGCCCGCGGCCAGCCCGCCGGGGGCGGACGAGTGGTCTGCACTGCCATCACCCTCTCCTTACACAAGTGTCCCATGTTCGGCCAGAATCCGCGCCCTATGCAACCTCGCCCCCTGAACCTGGCGCTCGATCCGCAGCTACCCATCAGCGCCCACGCTGCGGCCATCGCCGCCGCCCTGGCCGCGCACCCGATCATCATCGTCTGCGGCGCAACCGGGTCCGGCAAGTCCACGCAGCTGCCCAAGCTGTGCCTTGCGGCCGGGCGCGGTACGCACGGCATGATCGGCCATACCCAGCCGCGGCGCATCGCCGCCCGCGCGCTCGCCACCCGGATCGCGGCGGAGCTCGGCACACGGGTGGGCGCAGCCGTGGGATGCCAGGTCCGCTTCGATGACCGCACCGGCCCGCAGTGCCGCGTCAAACTCATGACCGACGGCATTCTGCTGCGCCAGCTGACGTTTGATGCGCAGCTTGCCGCCTACGACACGCTGATCATCGATGAGGCGCACGAACGCAGTCTCAACATCGACCTGCTGCTGGGGGCGCTGCGCCGACTGTGTGTGAGGCGGCCGGAACTGCGCGTCATCATCACCTCGGCAACCATTGATACGCAGCGGCTGTCGCAGTTCTTCGCCGGCGCGCCCGTGATCGATGTCGAGGGCACGAGCCATCCCATCGAAGTGCGCTACCGACCGCTCGCGGCGACCGACGAGGACGCCGCGGAACTGTCCTTGCCCGAGGGCATCGTCGAAGCCGTGCGGGAGCTGGCGACCGCGGAAGTTGCGCCGCGCGGTGACATCCTGGTGTTTCTGCCGGGCGAAAAGCATATCCGCGAAGCGGCGCTCGCCCTGCAGCGCGCGCGCGTGGCGCACCTGGAGGTCATGCCGCTGTTCGCACGGCTGAGCACGCAGCAACAGCAGCGGATCTTCGAGCCGCACACCACTCGCCGGGTCATCCTGGCGACCAATGTGGCGGAGACTTCCTTGACCGTACCCCAGGTACGCCACGTGATCGATAGCGGCCTTGCGCGCATCAGCCGCTACAACGTGCGCAGCAAAGTGCAGCGCCTGGCGCTCGAGCCGGTGTCCAAGGCCAGCGCCAATCAGCGCCGCGGTCGCTGCGGACGCGAGGCGCCGGGAATCTGCATCCGGCTGTATTCGGCGGAGGACTTCGAGGCGCGCGAGGATTTCACGCCGCCGGAGATCCTGCGTACGCATCTGGCCAGCGTCATGCTGCAGATGGCCGCATCAGGCCTGGGCGATCCGGAGACCTTTCCGTTTCTGGATCCGCCGGACACGCGCCAGATCAATGAGGGAGTCAGGCAACTGCAGGAACTGGGTGCGATGGATGACGCGCGCCGCATCACATCCTTAGGTCGGCGCATCGCGGCGCTGCCCTGCGATCCGAAGCTCGGGCGGATGCTGCTGGCCGCCGCACGGCTGCAGTGTCTGTCCGAGCTACTCATCATTACCGCATTCCTTGCCGTGCAGGATCCGCGCGAGCGCCCCGCGGACACCCAGGCCCAGGCCGATGCGGCACACGCGGCCCATGCGGATGCGCGCTCGGACTTCGTCAGCGTGTTGACTCTGTGGCAGCGGTTTCACGAACAGGCGGCGAGTCTCGGCGGATCGGCGTTGCGCAAGTGGTGCCGCGAGAACTTCCTGTCCTTCGTGCGGATGCGCGAATGGCAGGATCTGCATGGGCAGCTTGGCGGCTCGGCACAGGATCTGGACCTGAAGCGCAATACGACGCCGGCCACTCATGCGGATCTGCATCGCGCGATACTGTCCGGATTGTTAGGCTCAATCGGCTCGTTAGATGAGCGGCGCGAATATTGCGGTGCCCGCGGCACGCGCTTCGTCATCGCACCGGGCACGCCGCTCGCCAACAAACCCCCACGATGGGTGGTTGCCGCGCAGCTGCTCGAGACCACGCGCTTGTATGCGCGCATGGTCGGCGCGGTGCAGCCCGGCTGGATCGAGAGTGTCGCGGGCCCCCTGTTGCGCCGCGAGTACAGCGATCCGCATTGGGTGAGTTCGCGCGGACAGGTGAGCGCCTACGAGTCGGTCTCCCTTTATGGCTTGCAGCTCGCGAGCGGCCGTCGCGTCAGCTATGGGTCGGTTGCGCCGCTCGCGGCCCATGAGATCTTCATTCAGGAGGCGCTGGTCGCCGCGCGCAGCAGCATCGATGCGCCCTTCGTCGCGGCCAACCGCGACCTCAAGGCCTGGGTCGAGGGACTGGAAGCGCGCATCCGCCGCCGCGACCTGCTGGTGGATGAGTCGGTGCAGGCACAGTTCTATGCAGCCCGTGTTCCCGCGCAGGTGAACTCAGTGGCGGGCTTTGCGAGCTGGTGGCGTGAGCGCGCGCGCACCGATCCGCAACTCCTGCATATGAGCCTGTCAGACCTGTGTCGCCGCGAGGCCCCCGAAGCCGGTGACGCGCACTTTCCACAGACCCTGAGCATTGCCGGTAACGCGCTGCCGCTAGGTTATGTGTTTGAACCCGGCGCCGCCGCCGACGGCATCACCTTGCAGGTACCCGAACCGCTGCTGGAGGAGCTCGACGCCGAGCAGCTGGCATGGTTGGTACCGGGCGCGCGCCAGGAGAAGATCGCCGAACTGCTGCGCTCGCTGCCAAAGGCGATCCGCCGCCAGATCGTACCGGTCACCGACCATGCCCGCCTCGCGCTGGAGTCGGTGAGCGCAGGGTCCTTGCCGCCGTTTCACAGCTGGCTCGCGGCCTGGATCACGGCGCGAACCGGCAGCGCGGTCAAGGCCGCGGAGCTTGCCGCGGCGGCGCTGCCGGATCATCTGCGGTTGAACATCCGCGTGCTCGGCGCGGCGCAGGTGCTCGCCGAGGGCCGTGACCTGGCACAGCTGCGTCGCAAGCTGCGCGGATCGGGGCACGCATCGGACTCGCAGACCTATCGCAGCTGGGATTTTGGCCCGCTGCCGGTGGTGCGCGGCGTGCTGCGCGCCGGCGTCACCTTCAATGTCTGGCCCGCCGTGCGCGACATGGACTCGGCCGTCACCGTGGTCGAAGCGCGCAGCGGCGCCGAGGCAGAGGAGGTGTCGCGAGCGGGTCTCATGCGCCTCGCGGTGCTGGCGCTGCCGCAACTGGCCCGCCATGTCGCCCGACGCATCCGCGATGATCACACGCTGGTGTTGTTGGCACAGGGCCTGAGCGCGTCCCGTCCGCTGGTCGAATCCTGTACGGACCTCATCTTCCGCGAGTGCTTCTTCGCTGCGGATCAGGAGTTGCCGCGCGATGCCCAGGCGTTCGCGCAGCGACTGGATGAGGGGCGTGCCCAACTGGATGACACGGCGACGCGGGTCGTGGCGCTGATACGCAGCATCCTCGAGGAACGGCGCGCCGCGCGTGCCGCCTTGGACGGCCTGCACAGTGAGGCATTTGCCGCCGGTGTCGCGCAGATGCGCGCGCAGCTGGACGCACTGGTGACGGAGAATTTTCCGCTCGCTCCGCCGCAACCCTGGTTCAACCAGCTGCCGCGTTACCTGAAGGGCATCGCACGGCGCGCGGCGCGCCTGCGCACGAATCTTGAGCGCGACTCCACGCTGGCCGCGCGCATCAAGCCCTTCGAGCTGCAGTACCGCGCGCTGGGCGAGCGCGCCGTACCGCTGGCGGCGGTGCAGGCGCTGCGGCAACTGCGCTGGATGCTCGAGGAGTTTCGCGTCTCACTGCATGCGCAGGAGCTGCGCACCCTGATTCCCGTTTCCGAAAAGCGCCTGCAGGAGCAGATCGAGCGCATCGTGCACCCGGCGGCACCGTGAAGCGCACTTGCCACCCGCCCGTGCAGCGGTTCAAGCTTGTCATGCGCCATCAAGCGGGCGCGAGAGGGGTAAGTCATGGCTACCGACACGGGCAGCGCCTACGGCCGCCCCCGCGCGCACTTCGACGCAACCCTCGCCGCGGTGGGTGCCGGAACCCCCTGCGGAGAATTGCTGCGCCGGTACTGGCATCCGGTCGCGCTGTCCGACAGCGTCCAGTCGACGCCGCGCATGGTCCGCATCCTGGGTGAGGATCTGGTGCTGTTTCGCGATCGCAAGGGTCGCGCGGGACTGCTGTACCCGCGCTGCATGCACCGCGGCACCTCCCTGTACTACGGGCGGGTGGAGCAGGATGGCATCCGCTGCTGCTACCACGGCTGGCTGTTTGATGTGGAAGGTCACTGCCTGGACCAGCCCTGCGAACCGGACCACGGCCGCCATCGTGATAGCGCGCGCCAGCCCTGGTACCCCGTGCAGGAACGCTACGGACTGGTCTTCGCCTATCTCGGGCCGCCGCAGAAGCGTCCGCTGCTGCCGGCTTACGACAATCTCGAGGCCATCGCGCCCGGCGAGAACCTGTGGCGCAGCTACGGCGGCTTCGGCGCGACCGGCGATGACTCCCTGGCGGTGGTGCCCTACAGCTGGCTGCATATGAATGACAACGTGATGGATCCGTTCCACGTGCAGGTCCTGCACTCCACCTTCAGCACGGTGCAGTTCGTGCCGCAGTTCGCGCTGATGCCGCAGGTGGAGTTCTTCGCCACCGAGGCCGGTGTGTGCTACTCGGCCGTGCGGCACCTGGCGGACGGCCGCGAGGTGGAGCGCATCTCCTCCTGGTTACTGCCGAATATCATGAGCGTGCCGGACGTGACGCTGAAGGCGGGGCCCGCCACCGGCATCTCCTGGGTGGTGCCGGTCGATGACACCCACTATGCACAGGCCATGGTTGCGCGCGTTCCCAAGGATGCGCCGTTTCGCAGCATGCTTTTCAATGGCAAGACCTGGGGCCAGATGAGCGAGGCCGAACACCGCACGACGCCCGGGGACTACGAGGCCCAGGCCGGACAGGGTCCCATCACCTTGCATTCCGATGAGCATCTCGTGACATCCGATCGCGGTATCATGATGCTGCGCCGCATGCTGCTTGAGCAGATGGAGGTCGTGGCCGCCGGAGGTGATCCCGCCGGCGTGACGTTTGATGCGGGAGCCGCCCTGGTGAAGGTCCGCTCCGGCAATTTCTATCGCGCCAGGCAGGCGGTCGGCTGAACATGCTGCGACTCAGATTCTATTCGCCCGGGGAGGGCTCGGCGGAAAGCATCGAGCCCGGCGAGTTTTTCCGCTTCATCGGCAGCATGCTGTGCCGTGGCGCCAGCAATGATGCCGTGGCGACCTGGATGACACGCTGGCTGCTGCGCGATGCCGAATTCGCACGTGCCGAATCGCTCGATCCGGTCGTCATCTATTTTGAGAACAATGCGGGCCTGGCCTCCTGTGCCTATGGTCCGTTTGAAGGGTTGCACGTGAGCGACGGTGTAGCCTGGGCCGGCACCCGGCAGCTGGCGCGGCTGGATCCGCTGACCCTGCTGTGGCACCCGCCCCGGGCGCCGGATGGCTGGGTCTCCCTGCTGGTCGCGCCACCGGGGACGTCCCGGTTTGACCTGGCCGGGGAGCGGGGACGACGGTAGGTGGGGCGGGCTGGCTGAAAGGTTCCCAAGGGGTCTTGGGCCCCGACCGTGCATGCGCTCAAACACTGGGGAGTGCAGCCGGTGACCCCTGGGCAGCAGTTCGTTAATCCAGCACATTCTGTTACGCAACCCATGACATCCTGCATGCTAATCTGCCCGTCCGCGTGGCCGGGGGGGCAGTCGATCCGGGCAGCGGAAGCGCTGAAACTAGAGTCCTGTCCGGGTGTCAAACGAGCATCAAAACGGAACATCCACCCGGAACTTTGAATTGCCGACTCAATAGTCGACGGCGCGGTTGGCCGCCGGTAATGCGCCAAGAGATTTTTCGAATTGTGGGGAACATGTGCTGAACGAATCTGACCCGGAGACCCAGGTCTCCTCAAGTGGACCCTGGGCATTCCTGCGCCGCCATCGGTTCCTCATTGTCATCTTGATCGTGCTGGTGGTCGGCGGCTGGTGGTTTGTGCACCATGCCAAGCAACAGAACGCGGCGAACTCACGTCCGCAGTTCAACTTCCGCAACAATGCGGTCGCCGTGTCCGTGGCGACCGTCAAGACCGGCGATATCGTGGTGCGCATCCCGGGCCTTGGCACCGTCACCCCGCTGACCACTGTGACCGTCAAGGCGCAGATCAGCGGCATCATGCAGAAGGTCAATTTCAAGGAAGGCCAGATGGTCAAGAAAGGCGAGCTGCTCGCCGTGATTGACCCGCGGCCGTATGAGGCAGCCCTGGCACAGGCGCAGGCGGCGCTGACCCGCGATGAAGCGTCGCTGGCAGATGCGCAACTGGATATGAAGCGCTACGAGGACCTCATCAAGCAGGACTCGGTCTCGCAGCAGCAGGTCGACACGCAGCGTGCGACCGTCGGCCAGGATGCCGGAACCGTGGCCTCCGACAAGGCCCAGGTGAAAACCGCCGAACTGAATCTCGCCTACACACAGATCGGCTCGCCCATCGACGGACGGGTGGGACTGCGGCAGGTGGATCCGGGCAACTATGTGACTCCCGGGGATGCCAATGGCGTTGTCGTCGTCACCCAGCTGCATCCCATCTCGGTGCTGTTCACCGTGCCCGAGGACAACGTGCCGGGCATCATGAGTCAGATCAAGTCCGGCTCGACCCTGGTGGTCGAAGCCACCGGCCGCTCCGATGCCACGCATCTTGCGGACGGGCACCTTTCCACCACCGACAATGTGATCGATACCACGACCGGTACGCTCAAACTGCGCGCTGAATTCGATAACTCCGACAACGTGCTGTTCCCCGGCCAGTTCGTCAACGTGAGTCTGCTGGTGACGACGCTCAAGGATCAGGTCATCGTACCGTCTGCGGCGGTGCGCCGCGGCGCACCGAACGGCGTGCAGAGCGCCTTCGTCTACCTGGTCAATGCCAACAACACCGTCTCGGTGCGCCCGGTCGTTCTGGGCGTGGTGGACAATGAGACTCAAGCCGTCACCTCCGGTCTTGAGGTCAACGACGTGGTTGTGACCGATGGCGGCGACCGGCTGCGCGATGGCGCGCAGGTCGAGCTGCCGGATACGACGGCGGCGGAAGTCGCCAAGGCACGCGCCCAGGCGCAGGCCCAACACAAAGCCGAGGCCGGCAAATTCCCCAACGGGCGGCGGCGCCGCAACGGCCAGTTCGGCGGACCTCCCGGCGGATTCGGCGGGCCGGGCGGCGGCAGACCCCCGGGCGGTGGGCCCCCGTGACGATGGCGGCGATGAAGCAGGCCAGCCCATGAATCCATCACGCATATTCGTCCTGCGACCCGTGGCGACCACGCTGCTGATGGTCGCCATCCTGATCGTCGGCATGATCGGCTATACGCAGCTGCCGCTGGCCGCGCTGCCGGAAGTCTCATACCCGACGATTCAGGTGCAGACCTTCTATCCGGGCGCCAGTCCCGAGGTCATCACCTCGGCGATCACCGCGCCGCTGGAGAAGCAGTTCGGGCAGATGCCGGGCCTGAACCAGATGTCCTCCACCAGCTCGGCGGGTGCGTCGGTCATCACCCTGCAGTTCACCCTCGCGCTGGCGATCGACATCGCCGAGCAGGAGGTCCAGGCCGCCATCAGCGGCGGTCAGAACCTGCTGCCGGCTGACCTGCCGGCGCCGCCGATCTACGCCAAGGTCAATCCGGCCGATGCGCCGGTGCTGACCCTGGGTGTGACCTCCTCGGTGATGCCGTTGACGCAAGTCGAGGACATGGCCGACATCCGCATTGCGCAGAAACTCTCGCAGGTGAAAGGCGTTGGCGTCGTCAGTATCAGTGGCGGCCAGCGTCCGGCGATTCGCGCCGTGGTCAATCCGCGCGCGCTCGCCGCCTACGGGCTGAACCTCGATGACCTGCGCACGACCATCAGCGTCGCCAATCAGAACGGTCCCAAGGGCACCTTCGACGGACCGCAGCGCGCCTACACCATCAATACCAACGACCAGCTGCGCAGCGCCGTCGAGTATTCGAACATCGTGGTGGCCTACCGCAACGGCGCGCCGGTGCGGCTGAAGGACGTCGCCGACCTGATCGAGGCTCCCGAGAACACCAAGCTCGGCGCCTGGATGAACACCACGCCGGCACTGATCATCAACGTCCAGCGCCAGCCCGGCGCCAACGTGGTCGATGTGGTCGATGAGATCAATGCGATGCTGCCGGCCCTGAAGGCCACGCTGCCGGCCGGTGTGGTGGTGACGCCGCTCACCGACCGCACGACCACGATCCGCGCCTCCATCAAGGACGTGCAGTTCGAGATGATCCTGGCGGTCATTCTCGTGGTGCTGGTCATCTTCATGTTCCTGCGCGATGTGCGCGCCACATTGATTCCGAGCCTGTCGGTGCCGCTGTCCCTGATCGGCACCTTCGCAGTCATGTATCTCGCCGGCTACAGTCTCAACAACCTGTCATTGATGGCCTTGACCATCGCGACCGGGTTCGTGGTCGATGACGCCATCGTGATGATCGAAAACATCTCCCGCTACATCGAGGCGGGCGAGCCGCCGTTGGATGCAGCGCTCAAGGGCGCCGGCCAGATCGGCTTCACCATCATCTCCCTGACCGTCTCGCTGCTGGCGGTGCTGATCCCGCTGCTGTTCATGCAGGATGTGGTGGGCCGCCTGTTCCGCGAGTTCGCGGTGACCCTCGCCGTCACCATCATCATCTCGGCCGTGGTGTCCCTGACGCTGGTGCCGATGCTGTGCGCCCTGCTGCTCAAGCAGCGCGAGCACGGCGAAACGCATCACAAGGACCCCTCGAAGTGGCTGGAACCCACCATCGCCTGGTACGGGCGTCAGCTCACCTGGGTGCTGGACCACCAGCGCCTGACCCTGGTGGTCGCGATCGCCACACTGGTGGTCACCGCGGGTCTGTATATCCTGATCCCCAAGGGCTTCTTCCCCCCTCAGGACACCGGCCTCATCCAGGGCGTGTCGGTGGCGACGGAATCGATCTCCTATGACGCGATGGCGGATCGGCAGCAGGCCCTCGCTGCGGCGGTACTCAAGGACCCGGCTGTCCAGAGCCTCTCCTCCTTCATCGGCGTGGACGGCAACAACGTCACCCTCAACAGCGGTCGGTTCCTGATCAACCTGAAGCCGCTTGACCAGCGCAACGCATCCGTCATCGATGTCATCCACCGGCTGCAGCAGGAAACCGCCAATGTGCCGGGTATCACTCTGTACATGCAGCCCTCACAGGACCTGTCGCTGGACACCTCGGTCAGCCGCACCGAATACCAGTTCATCCTGGAGAGCGCCGACGCCAATACTCTGGGCACCTGGACGCCGAAGCTCGTGGCGGCGCTGCGCGACCGCCCGGAGCTGGCCGATGTGGTCAGCAACCTTGAGAACAATGGCCTGGCGGCCTTCATCACCATTGATCGTGACTCGGCCGCGCGCTTGGGCGTGAGTGTGGGCACGGTCGACAACGCGCTCTACGATGCCTTCGGCCAGCGCATCGTTTCCACTATCTTTACCCAGTCCAACCAGTATCGGGTCATCATCGAGGCGGACCCCAAGAGCTACGGGTCGACCGATTCCATCCAGTCGCTCTACGTGCCATCCGCCGCGGGCGGCCAGATTCCGCTCTCGGCGATCGCCTCGCTGAAGATGGAGGCGCGGCCGCTGCTCATCAACCACCTCGCGCAGTTCCCGGCTGCCACGGTCTCATTCAATCTGGCACCCGGCTCCTCGCTCGGCGCCGCGGTGGATGCGATCGAGAAGGTGGAGCAATCCCTGAACATGCCGGACACCATCTCCACGACCTTTGAAGGCGCTGCGCTCGCCTTCCGCAACAATCTGACGAACGAGCTGCTGCTGCTGCTGGCCGCGGTGGTGGTGATGTACATCGTGCTGGGCGTGCTGTACGAAAGCTTCATCCATCCCGTCACGATTCTGTCGACGTTGCCGTCGGCAGGCATCGGCGCGCTGCTGGCCCTGATCGTCTTCGGCGATGATCTGACGATCATTGCGCTGATCGGCATCATCCTGCTGATCGGCATCGTGAAGAAGAACGCGATTCTGATGATCGACTTTGCCATCGACGCGGAACGCAACCAGGGCATGGCGCCACGCGAGGCCATCTACCAGGCCTGTCTGCTGCGCTTCAGGCCCATTCTGATGACCACCGTTGCGGCCATCTTCGGTGCATTGCCGCTGATGTTCGGCACCGGCACCGGTTCGGAACTGCGCCATCCCCTGGGCGTCACGATTGTCGGTGGCCTGCTGGTCAGCCAGGTGCTGACGCTGTTCACCACGCCGGTCATCTATCTGGCCTTTGACCGCATCGCCAAACGCATTGCCCGCAGATCCGAGACGGCCGCCCTGCACGCGCCATTGGTGGACCAGCCGACGTGAACATCTCCGCGCCGTTCATCGCCCGTCCCGTCGCCACGATCCTGTTGACCATCGGCGTGGCGCTGTCGGGCGCCGCCGCGTTCAATCTGCTGCCCGTCGCGCCGCTGCCGAAAATCGACGTCCCGGCCATCTATGTGTCGGCGAATCTGCCGGGCGCGAGCCCCGAGGTGATGGCCGCGACGGTGGCCACGCCGCTGGAGCGGCACCTGGGCGCGATTGCCGATGTGGATGACATGACATCCAACAGCAATGTCGGCAGCAGCAACATCCAGCTCACCTTCGGCGTCGACCGCGACATCGACGGCGCCGCGCGCGACGTGCAGGCCGCCATTGAAGCCGCGCATGCGGATCTGCCCTCGGCGCTGACCCGCAATCCCAGCTATCGCAAGGTCAACAGCTCCCAGAACCCGGTGCTGACCATCGCGCTCACGTCGGATGTGCTCACCCAGGGGCAGATCTACGACGCGGCGGACGCGGTGCTGACCCAGCGGCTGTCGCAGATCAACGGAGTGGGCGTCGTCAATATCAACGGCAGCGCGCTGCCCGCGGTACGGGTCGAGCTCAACCCCATGGCGCTGTCCAAGTACGGCATCGGCCTGCAGGATGTCGCCGCCGCCATCTCCAACGCCAATGCCAATGCGCCCAAGGGCGCCATCGAGGTCGGCGGTCTGCACTATCAGATCTACACCAACGACAACGCCCGCGATGCCTCGCAGTACCGCGATCTGATCATCGGCAACCGCAACGGCGCGGTGATCCGTCTGAGCGATGTGGCGCAGATCTACGACAAGGAGGATGGCGCCACCGAAAACCGCCGCACCTACGGCATCTACAACGGCAAGGCTGCGGTCACCGTGCAGGTGTTCCAGCAGCCTGGGGCCAACATCGTCGAGGTGGTCGATGCGGTGAAGAAGGAGCTGCCGGAACTCCAGGGCGATATCGACAAGAAGATCGTTCTGGAGGTCATCCAGGACCGCTCCATCACCATCCGCGGCTCGCTGCACCAGGTCGAGGAGACGCTGGTGATCGCGGTGCTGATGGTGATCCTGGTCGTCTATATTTTCCTCAATAGTTTCCGCGCGGCGCTGATTCCGGCCGTGGTCGTGCCAGTTTCCCTGACCGGCACCTTTGGCATCATGTATCTGGCGGGGTTCAGCCTCGACAACTTCTCCTTGATGGCCATGACCATCGCCACCGGATTCGTGGTGGACGATGCGATCGTGGTGATGGAGAACACCATCCGGCACATCGAGAACGGGATGAAGCCCATGCAGGCCGCCCTGCTCGGCTCGCGCGAGGTGGGTTTCACGGTCGTTTCCATGAGTCTGTCGCTGGTGGCGGTATTCCTGCCTTTCCAGTTCCTCGGCGGCATTCCGGGACGGCTGTTCAAGGAATTCACGGTGACCCTGTCGGTGGCCATCATGATCTCGCTGGTCATCTCGCTGACCACGACGCCGATGATGTGCGCACGGCTGCTGGGACGAGAGCGTCCAGGGCGACCCAATGCCTTCATGCGCGCCTTCAACAGCAACTTCGAGTCCATGAAGAATGGCTATGAGCGCTCGCTCGGATTTGCCCTGAAGCACCCGGGGCTGATGATGCTGTCGCTGGTGGCCACCATCGTCCTCAACGTCTACATGTACGTGGCCATCCCGAAGGGATTCTTCCCGCAGCAGGACACCGGGCAGCTGCAGGGCGGCATGCGCGGCGATGCGACGGCCTCCTTCGAGCTGATCAAGGCCAAGCTGCAGCAGGTCACCAAGATCATCCAGGAAGATCCTGCCGTGGACAGCGTTGCCGGCTCGGTCGGCGGCGGCGGCTTCGGCGGCGGCTCCAGTGCCAATTTCAACGTCACCCTCAAGCCGCTGTCGCAACGCAAGGCCACCGCGGATCAGATCATCGCGCGGCTGCGTCCGAAGCTGAACAAGGTCGACGGCATGATGACCTTCCTGCAGGCCGTCCAGGATCTGGGTAACGGCGGCGGTGGCCGCGCGGCCAACTCCCAGTACCAGTACACCCTGCTGGGCGATGACTTGAACGAGCTGCGCGATTGGTCGCAGAAGCTGAAGCTCGCTTTGCAGGACGTACCGGAAATCACCGATGTCGATACCGATCTGCAGCCCGGCGGCCTGCAGACCGATCTGATCGTGGACCGCGACCTCGCATCGCGCCTGGGGCTGAACGAAAGCATCATCGACAGCTCCTTGGGCGAGTCCTTCACCCAGGCACTGACTTCCACCATCTATAACCCGGACAGTCCGCAGCAGTACCACGTCGTCATGGAGGTCGCACCGCAGTATTCGACGAATCCGCAGGTGCTGGAGGACATGTTCCTGAGCACCTCGGGCGGTCAGATTTCCGGCACGCAGGCCACCCAGGCGGTGGCCGGCACCACGTCCTTCAAGGGCCAGACCACCTCGGCCACCGCCGTTGCCAGTGATGCGGCCCGCAACTTGGCTTCCAACTCCCTGGCAACGGGGGGTCGCGGCAACTCCACCGGCGCCGCCATCAGCCTGTCGGCCGAGCAGGTGGTGCCGTTTTCGGCCTTCAGCCATTTCAGCAACTCGACGACGCCCACCACGGTCAATCACACCGGGACGTCCATCTCGACCTCCTTCTCCTATAACCTCCCCGAAGGGGAGGCACTGAGCGTCGGCATGGCCGCCATCGAGCGCACCATGGCGCGGATCCACATGCCCATCAGCATTCATGGCAGCGCCTATGGCACCGCGCAGTTGTTCCAGCAATCATCGAGCAACGAACCCATCATCATTCTCGCGGCATTGGTCGCCATCTATGTCGTGCTGGGCGTGCTTTATGAAAGCTTCACGCAGCCCATCACCATCATCTCCACCCTGCCTTCCGCAGGCCTGGGCGCACTGCTGGCGCTGATGCTCACCAACACCGAACTGAGCCTGGTCGCCTTCCTCGGCATCATGCTGCTGATCGGCATCGTGAAGAAGAACGCCATCATGATGGTGGACTTTGCGCTGGACGCCGAGCGCAACCTCGGGCTGGTTTCGCGTGATGCCATTGCACGCGCCTGCTCGCTGCGCTTCCGGCCCATCATGATGACCACCTGCGCGGCCATCGCGGGCGCCCTGCCCCTGGCATTGACCTCAGGCGACGGCACGGAATTGCGCCGCCCGCTGGGCATCTCCATCGTCGGCGGTCTGATTGTCAGCCAGCTGCTGACGCTCTACACGACGCCGGTGGTCTACCTGTATATCCGCCGCATCGGCGCCAAGCGCCGCGCCCGCAAGCAGCAGCAGGAAATGCAGGGCATCGCGAGCCCCGGTGGCACCGTCGCCACGATCTGAAGTCGGTGCTCGACATCATCCGCGCCCGATAAAGGGCATCTTGGTCGCCATGATGGTCATGAACTGGACATTGGCGGACAGCGGCAGGTTGGCCATGCCGAGCACGGCCTGTGCCACATACTCAACATCCATCAGCGGCTCGGGCGCGGCACTCGATTTTGCCAGTTTGTCGGCGAGTTCCGTGCGGGCATTGCCGATGTCGATCTGCCCACAGGCGATGTCGAATTCACGCCCGTCCAGCGAGGTGGACTTGGTGAGCCCCGTCATGGCGTGCTTGGTCGCCGTATAGGCCACCGACCGCGGTCGCGGCGCGTGGGCGGAGATTGAGCCGTTGTTGATGATCCGCCCACCGCGCGGATCCTGGTTTTTCATCAGACGGAAGGCCTGCTGGGTGCACAGGAAGGGCCCGGTGAGGTTGGTCGCGACCACCGCATTCCAGGTCGCCGCCGGCAGCTCTTCCAGCGGCACGGACGGGGCGGTGATACCCGCATTGTTGAACAGCACATCGAGGCGGCCGAAGCTGCTTTGGGTGCTGGCAAACAGCGCCTGCACCTGCGCCGCATCGGTTACGTCGCAGGCCACGGCAAGGCCGTTGCCGCTCGGCGCGGCCGCCTGCGCCAGCACTTCGCGCAGGGCGGATTCGCGTCGGCCTGCCAAGACCACCCGGAAGCCATCGGCCAGAAACGCGAGCGCAACCGCCCGACCGATGCCGCTGCCTGCACCCGTAATCACCGCCACCCGCAACGCTGCCTTCATCGACGCACTCCCCTAAAGCCATGCTCGGCATTGTATGCGCACCGATACCCTGAGACGTACCTCGCAAATTCATACAGTTGCGCTGAACATGTCGCATGGCTGTAATACCGTGAGTCCAGTCTCTCGTCCCGGCGATCCTGTTAAGGCCAAACTTATGCCGCTGCCCTCGCTGTCGATCATTAACACCAGACTCGACCTGTCCGTGCGCTGCGAGAACGCCACCCGCCAGTGGCTGGCGGCGCGCGCGGCCTACCGCCGGCTGCATGACTCCCACGTCAAGGACCTGTTTGCGCTGCGCGATGCGGCACAGCGTCTGGATCAGGTGGAACGCGGACGCAACGCGCTGCTGCGCGATCTGAAGGCCCTGGCGGACTGACCGCCCCGGGTTCGGACCGGTACGCTTGCCGGACCGTGAAGGGTCGTGCGATGCTTTTCCCGTGACCCACCTCGTCATTGAGCACTCCTCGAACCTGCGTCGGCAGCTGAACCTGCCGGTATTCATCCAGGCCATGTGCCAGGCCGCACTCGCCACGGGCATCTTCCCGCTGGGCGGGATGCGTACGCGGACCTATGAAAGCGACCCCAACGTCGATGCGGACCGGCAGCACCCGGACCACACGTTTGTCCATTTGTGCATCCGCGTCGGGCAGGACCGCGATCATGCGACCCGGCGGGAGGCCTGCGAGGCCATCTTCGCCGCAGCCTGCGAACAGCTGCGTGAGGTCCACGCCCGCGCCCCGCTCGGCATCTCCGTGGAAATGCAGGAGCGCGAACCCGACGCCGGCATCGGGCCGGGCAATATCCACGACTACATCAAAGTCCGGGCCCGCCGCTAGGCCTGGCCAAAGAAAAGCCCCCGATATCCGCTGACATCGGGGGCTCTTGATCGCGAACGTGCCGTGAGGCGCAGCGGCTACTTGCTGTCCTGCGCCACGCCCTGATCCTTCACATCGACGGAGGCCGGATTGGCCAACACATACATCACCACGCGGCGGTTCTGGGCACGACCCTCGTCGGTCTTGTTGCTGGCGACCGGCTGAGTCAATCCATAGCCCTTCGCCTCCAGCTGCTCGGCGCTGACACCGTCGGAGACCAGGTAAGCCCGTACCGACTCAGCCCGGCGCTGCGACAGCTTCAGGTTGTAGGCGGCGCTACCGACGCTGTCCGTGTGGCCCTGAATCTCGACCTTCACGCGCGGATGCTTCTTCAGCCCATCCGCCACGGCGTCCAGCACCGGCCGTGACTCGGAAGTGAGGTCGGCCTTGTTGAAGGCGAAATTCACACCCTCGAGCGTGATGGTGCTCTTGACGACATACTGCTGCGCGGGCGGCGGGCTGGGGGCCGGAGCAGGTTCCGGCGGAGGCGGAGGCGGCGGCGGCGGCGGGGGTGGGGGCGGCGGCGCGGCCGCCACCGGCACGGCGGCCACTACCGGGCTGCCGCCAAAGGAGAACTGCAGGCCCACCATGTAGAGGTAGTCCTTGAGATTGGCATTGCCCGGATCGGCCCAGCGCATCTTGAGCTCCGGTCGCAGCGACAGCTTGCTGGTCTGCTCGGAGTTCTGCCACAGCTTCACCATCAGGCCCACTTCCGTCTCGAGTCCGAGCCGGGTGTCATAGCCGGGACGGAAATTGCCGTCGAAACTGTAGTCGGTGCGCACCGCGCCCATGCCGAAACCGATGTACGGGGACACCGTGCCGGTACGGTTGCCCACCGCCAGCATATCGAGCGACAGCGCATCGAGATTGAGGTGTCCGGGAGCCAGCGGGCCTACCGTATGCATATCAACGCCGGCGTTGCTGCTCAGTTCCACATTGAATATGGGTCCCAGCTCACGCCCGACGGCCATGCCCCAATCGAATGAGTTTTGGTCCACGTCGCGCCGATAATCCGGGTGAGTGCCGCCCAGAAACGGCGTCACATACCACTCGTCGCCGTCCGCCGCTGCGGCCAACCCGGGGGCGGCCAGGGCGCACAACAGCAATGCTCGCTTGTTCATAAGACTCCTGCAGATTGAAAATGTCGCGCCTGGCTACAGGCCGGGCTGCGAGGTGTGCCTAGGAGACAACAAAACGCGCAAATGGCCTATAAGACCAAGGGCTGTAAGCGTGTAGGCGGTGTTACCGTGTTGCGTATTCGCATCTATGTGCGCCATCGCACGGAGGGGTGCGCGAAACTCAGGTCGCGAAGAGCTTCAACTCCAGAAACTCTTTGACCTTGTCGAGCGCGACCCGGGTCTGCTGCGCGGTGTCGCGGTCGCGGATGGTGACGCTCTGGCTCAGCGCCGTTTCACCATCGATGGTGATGCAGTACGGGCATCCCGCCTCATCCATCCGGGCGTAGCGCTTGCCGATGGCCTGTTTCACATCATGTTCCATCGGACCACGGCGCCAGAATTGGCGGCGCAGGTCCTGGTACAGCTTCTCGCTGATCTCGGGCATGCCGTCCTTGTTGACCAGCGGGAACACGGCCGCCTTGATGGGCGCGATCCGCGGATGCAGCAGCAGCAGTTCGGGACTGGCGCGCGACGGATCCTCCGTATACGCCTCACACAGCAAGGCGAGCACGCCGCGATCCAGACCCGCGGCCGGTTCGATGACGTGTGGCAGATAGCGCTCGCCTTTGTGACCGCCATTGGGCAAGAGCTCGCCACGCTCATTGTCAAAATACTCGAGCTGCACGCGGGAGTGTTTCTGGTGCTGCGCCAGATCGAAATTGGAACGGTGCGCCACACCCTCCAGTTCACCGAAGCCCGGCGCCGTGAACGGAAAGCGGTACTCGACATCCGAGGTGCCGGCCCCCTCTTTGGCATAGTGCGCGAGCTCATCCCGATCATGCGCGCGCAGCTGCAGATTCTCCCCGGCCAGGCCCAGGCCGCGCCACCACTTCATGCGTTGATCGCGCCAGAACGCATACCAGTCACCGGCTGATTCGGCGTGGCAGAAAAATTCCATCTCCATCTGCTCGAATTCGCGGCTGCGGAAGGTGAAATTGCGCGGCGTCACCTCGTTGCGGAAGGCCTTGCCGACCTGCGCGATGCCGAACGGCACCTTCACGCGGGTGGTGTCGATCACATTCTTGAACTGCACGAAGATGCCCTGCGCCGTCTCCGGGCGCAGATAGGCGACATCCGCTTCGGTGGCGGTCGCGCCCACGTAGGTCTTGAACATCAGGTTGAAGGCGCGCGGCTCGGTCAGCGTGCCCACTTTCTCCGCATCCGGCGCCACCACGTGGCTCCAGTCGCTGTGCGGCAGCTGCGACAGGGGCACCGCGCGCGTTTCACCGAAGGCCTTTTCGGCCTTCTTTTTCTGTTTCTGCTCGCTTTGCGTATCGGGCATGAAGGCGAACAACGGCTTGCCGTTGCGCTCGCCTGAGACCGGTACATACACCATCAGGTGATCAAACCGATAGCGCTGCTTGGTTTCGCGGCAGTCCACCATCGGATCGCTGAATCCGGCGATGTGGCCGCTGGCCTCCCAGACGCGCGGGTTCTGGATGATGCTGGTGTCGAGCGGCACGATGCGCACCGGCTCGCCGTTGGGACCGGGTTCGCCCCCGCAGGGGTTTAAGACCATGTCCTCCCACCAGGCATCGCGCAGGTTCTTCTTCAGCTGCGCGCCCAGAGGACCGTAGTCCCAGAAACCGGCTTGGCCGCCGTAGATTTCTGACGCCTGATAGATGAACCCACGGCGCTTCGCGAGCGCCATGATCTTATCCATCGATTTCATCAGGACGCGTTCACGAACTTGGTGACCAGGCAGGTCTCCAGTCCCTCGGTACCCTCCTCGGAGCCGTGGCCGCTTTCCTTGATGCCACCAAAGGGCGACTCGGGAACCGAGATCTGAAAGCTGTTGATGCCGATCATGCCGGCTTCGATCTGCTCGCCCAGCAGGTTCACGGTGCGCGACGAGCGCGAGAAGGCGTAGGCCGCAAGTCCGAACGGCAGACGGTTGGCGCGCGTGATGGCTTCCTCGAAGGAACTGAAGGAATTGATCAATGCCACGGGGCCAAACGGCTCCTCGTTCATGATGCGGGCCGCCTCGGGAATATCCGACAGTACGGTCGGCTGGAAGAAATATCCCTTGCCCGCGATGCGCTCGCCACCGGTGTGGAACTTGGCGCCGTGCTGGCGGGCATCGGCGAGCAGGCTCTGCAGGGCGTCGAGCCGCCGCGGATGCGCGAGCGGACCCATCTGCATTCCCTCCACCAGCCCATCGCCGACCTTGAGGGCACGGGTGCGCTTCGTGAAGCCTTCCACGAACTTTCCGTACAGCGACTGATGCACATAGAACCGGGTCGGCGACACGCAGACCTGGCCGGCGTTGCGGAATTTGGCGGTGACGGCCATGTCCAGCACCTGCTCGACATCCACATCGTCAAATACCAGCACCGGACCGTGGCCGCCCAACTCCATGGTGGTGCGCTTCATGCCCTCGGCTGCGAGCTTCGTCAGCTGCTTGCCCACCGGTATGGAGCCGGTGAAGTGCACGGCGCGGATGATCGGCGAGGCGATCAGATGCGCGGAGACCATGGCGGGCACGCCGAAGACCACGGACAGCACGCCTTTGGGGAGCCCCGCATCCAGCAGCGCGCGGGCGACCTCCAGCGCCGAGCCGGGCGTCTCTTCGGCCGGCTTGAGAATGCAGGTGCAGCCCGCCGCGAGTGGCGCGCCGATCTTGCGGGCCGGATTACCCAGGGGGAAGTTCCAGGGCGCGAAGCCCGCCACGGGACCCACCGGCTCCTTGAGCACGCTCATGCGCACGCCCGAGGCGCGCTGCGGCAGCACCCGACCGTAGGCGCGGCGCCCTTCTTCGGCGTACCACTCGAATATTTCGGCCGCCATGCCCAGTTCGATGCGCGCCTCGGGCAGGGTCTTGCCCTCCTCCATGGTGGCGATGCGCGCGATATGGTCGATGCGCTCCCGCAGCAGCTCGGCGGCGCGCTTGAGGATGCGGCCACGCTCATGCGGGGGCATGGCGCGCCAGGCCGGATAGGCGTCGCGCGCGGCCGCCAGCGCCCGGTCCAGATCCGCCGGCGTCGCCAGCGGCAGCTGCCCCAGCACCTCTTCGGTGGCCGGATTGACCACCGCAATGTGTTCGCGGTCGCCGCCGGCAACCCATTCCCCGCCAATGAGGAGGTTCAATTCGGTGTATCGGGTGCGCAGCATGGGTGGTCTCCAAAACGGGGCACGCATCCTAACAAACCGCCGCCCGCCCGACCACGACCCCCTTAACTGTCATATACTTACGCGCGCGGCCGGGTGCCGCTGCGGGTGCTAACTTGCTCTGGCTAAAAGCCTTTCACATCGTGTTCATGGTCACCTGGTTCGCGGGCCTCTTCTACCTGCCACGGCTGTTCGTCTATCACGTGGTCGCCGAGGATGCGATCAGCCAGGCGCGCTTCGTGGTCATGGAACGGCGCCTGTTCGTCATGACCACCATCGGCGCGGTGTTCACGGTGCTGTTCGGATTTCTGCTGCTGCGCTTGTCGCCCGGCTTCATGCAGCAAGGCTGGCTGCACGCCAAGCTCGGACTGGTGGCAGCGGTCATCTACTACCAGGCCTGGTGTCTGCGGTTGATGCTCGACCTGCGCAAGAATCGCAACCCGCACTCGCAGCGCTGGTACCGCATGTTCAATGAGGTGCCGGGTCTGCTGCTGCTCGCCATCGTCATCCTCGTCGTGGTCAAGCCCGGCCTGGGCTGAACGGCCCTCACGCCCCACTTCCGTGCGCCCCGCGCACCACACCCGTGCGCTGCCCAATGCCTGTGCCGGGCATTTGCAAGTTTTTCAGTTGGCAGCCCAACGCCGTGTCGTTTCTGTGACGGGACCCTGCCGTCCGTCGCAGCGACATTGTTACCGTACGGCGAATCGCTGGAACGTTGAGCATGACTGGAAAAACCGCCCCCAGGACGGACCCGCCGAATGTCGGCGCGACCGGGCAATTCATGGCCCTGGGCGCCTCATTCGGCGTGGGCGCAGCCACAGACCGGGCCACGGATGGCAGCCGCGAACTGGGCCTGCGCGAGCACGAATACCTGCGCATGCTCAAGACGCTGCTCGCGAATATCCATGGCATCGTCTATCGCCGCCGCGACGACGCGCAGCACACGCTCGAATTCGCAAGCCAGGGCTGCCTCGCCGTGACCGGCTACGACGTATCGCAACTGCTGCATAACAACGACGTCGAGTTTGCGTCCCTCAAGCACCCCGATGACCAGTTGTGGGTATCCGAGGCCATGCGCGTGGCGCTGAAGGAGCGGCGCGCCTTTGATCTTGAGTACCGGCTGGTGCACGCCAACGGCAGCGTGCGCTGGGTCTGGGATCGCGGCATGGGGGTGTATGACGCGCAGGGCAATGTGCTCGCCATCGAGGGGCTGGTCCACGATGTCACCTCGCGCAAAGAGGCCGAACAGGGCCTGCGTGAAGCGGAACGGCGCTATCGCGGCCTGTTTGACAATGCGCTGGAGGGTATTTTCCGCACCACCCTGGAGGGGCGCTATCTGGGTGCGAATCCGGCGCTCGCGAACATCTATGGGTTCGACTCCCCCGAGGAACTCATCGCGAAGCTGCAGAACATCGGCAGTCAGTTGTACGTGGATCCTGAGCGGCGCGCGGAGTTCATGCGCATCATCACCTCGCGCGGCTCGGTCTCCGGCTTCGAATCGCAGGTGTACCGCAAGAACGGCGAGATCATCTGGATCTCCGAGAATGCGCGCGTCCTCGCCGAGGATGACGGTGAGCCGCACGGCTACGAGGGGACCGTCGAGGACATCACCGAGCGCAAACTGTATCAGTCGCGCATCGAACAGCAGGCCAACTTCGATGCGCTCACCGGACTTGCGAACCGCTCACTGCTGCAGGATCGGCTGCGGCAGGCGATCCTGACGGCCGCCAACTACAGCACGCGTCTCGCGGTGGCCTTCATCGACCTGGACCGCTTCAAGTTCATCAACGACAGTCTGGGGCACCATGTCGGCGATGAGCTGCTGAAGGCCATGGCCGCCCGCTTCCATGCCTGCGTGCAGGAACGCGACACCGTCGCGCGCCTGGGTGGGGATGAGTTCGTGCTGCTGCTCAATAGCCCGGGTTCGGCCGAGGAGGTGGGTCTGGTGCTCGAGCGCATGCTGACCACCGTGTGCCAGCCCTGGACGACCGAGCACGGCGAATACCAGATCACCTGCAGCATCGGCGTGGCGCTGTATCCGGAGGATGGCATGGATGCGCAGACCTTGCTCAAGCATGCCGACTCCGCGATGTATCGCGCCAAGGACTCCGGGCGAAATAACGTCCAGTTCTTCACCCGTGAGATCAACGCGCTGATGACCCAGCGGCTGGAGATGGAAGGCAAGCTGCGTCGCGCACTCGAGCGCAACCAGTTCCAGCTGCACTATCAGCCGCGCGTCGAGCTTGCCACCGGCAAGGTGCTGGGAGCCGAGGCCCTGATCCGCTGGTACATCCCGGGCGAGGAGCCGATTCTGCCGGAGCAGTTCATCGCGCTCGCGGAGGAGACGGGACTGATCATCGCCATCGGGAAATGGGTGCTGCATACCGCGTGCGCACAGAACAAGGCCTGGCAGGACATGGGGCTGCCGCCGACCGTGGTGTCGGTGAACGTCTCGGCACACCAGTTCCGCGCCAGCAACTTTGTGCGCTGTGTCGCCGAAACCCTGCAGGAGACC